>Ga0315268_10001385_pt1 | contig 27809 bp, 27 predicted proteins | sample C1_top_MG_FD_204535 | JGI IMG/M metagenome (GOLD analysis project Ga0315268, IMG submission 204535) | Sediment microbial communities from Yellowstone Lake, YNP, Wyoming, USA - C1_top | ecosystem: Environmental > Aquatic > Freshwater > Lake > Sediment | place: USA: Wyoming | collected 2017-08-01
CATCATGACATGTGGACCGAAAAAAGGGAAGCCTCCAGGTGGAACGGAATCGAGACGCTTCCGAACCGCCCCGGCGCGACTTTCGGATTGTAATCCCGACCGCAAGACGCGATAAGGTCCGCGCCCGCCGCGCCGGCGGACGCCGATTGGCGGGCGGGCGGGCGGCCACAGTCCCGGGCGGGACTCGCGCCGCCGGCTCAGGCCGGCAGTCGCGGGCCTGCGGTGAATCATGCGGTTCCTGATGCTCAATTGGCGCGACCCGAAGAACCCCCGCGCCGGCGGGGCGGAGCGGGTCACGCAAGGATACTTGGCCGGGCTGTTGGCGCGCGGCCACGAGGCCTATTGGTTCACCAATCATTTCCCTGGCGCGCCGGCCACCGAAGACATCGAAGGCATCCACATCGTGCGCGCGGGCTTCAAGGCCAGCTCGGTGTTTGCCGCCCGGCGCTGGTGCCGCCGCCAGTTGCCGTTCGACTTGGTCATTGATCAGCACCACGGCATCCCGTGGTACGCCCCCTGGTGGTGCCACACCAATTGCCTCGCCTACGTGCACGAGGTCCTCGGCCCGATATGGGACGTGTTCTACCGCTGGCCGACCTCGGCCATCGGCAAGTGGCAGGAGCGCTGGACGCACTGGCTTTACCGCAACGTGCCCTTCTGGACGGCTTCGGAGGCCACCGAGGCCGCCTTGCTCAGGCACGGCGTTAAACACGTCACGCGCGTCCCTTACGGGGTGGCCACCGTCGCGCTGCCCGAGCTGGACGCCAAACCGCTGGCGCCCCCGTTGCGGCTGGTGGCGGTCTCGCGCCTGGCGCCAAACAAGCGCGTTGACCACGGCATTCGGTGCTACAAGCGCCTGCTGGAGCGCGGCCTGGCGGCTGAACTGACGGTCATTGGCGCCGGCGAGTCAGAGCCGCAGTTGCGCCGATTGGCCAATGAGCTTGGCTTGGAACACAAGGTGCGCTTTGCCGGCCCGCTCTCCGAGGCGGAGAAGGATAACCAGTTGCGCCGGGCCCATTTCCTCCTGCACACCTCCCTGCGCGAGGGGTGGGGCCTGAATGTGATCGAGGCCAATGCGCTGGGGACGCCCGCCGCCGTTTATCCAGTGGCGGGATTGACCGAGGCCACTTTGCACGATCGCACCGGGCTGGTGGCGGCGCGGGAGACCCCGGAGTCCCTGGCCGACGCGCTGGAGAAGTGCGCCAAAAGCCCGGACGATTACGCGCGGTATCGGCAGGCGGCCTGGGAGCGAGCCAAGACCTTCCACTGGAGCCAAGTGTTGCCGGCCGCCTGCGACTGGCTCGAAGCACAAGCGCGCAAGCCCAGGCGGATGATTCGCGGGGCAGGCATGGCCTCGTCGAAATAGCACGCGGCGGCTTCCTTGATGTTCTCCCGCAACTGCTCCAGGGTGTCAGCCTCGGTGAAGATCGACTACCCCAAGGCACGGGCAACATAGCCGCCGTCCACCTCGTCTTCGCGGACGGTGAAGATGATCTCGCTGTCGTTCACGCCCTCAGTCCAAGCGCCAGACCAGAATTGTGCAAGTCAGCCGCGAAGGCGTGGCGCTTGGGCCGGCGTGCCTCCGGATGCGCGAGGGAAAACTTCGGCTGGCCGGGCGGTGCCCAGAACTGGCCGGCAAGCCGTGACCAGCCGCGGCGCCAGTCAACGCTGGACAATGAGACCAGACGGAGCTAGCTTTGTGGCATGAGACAGGATGCCACGAAGGACCTCGACGAAGTGGTGTTGGACGCGCTCGCGCTCCACGCCTCGTATCCTCTGCCTACGCTGCAATTCCCGCCTTCCAAGAAGCGCCTGGTGGCCGCCAGCGGCAACGCGCTGCCCACCGGCAAGGTGCTCTTTCAAGGTGAAAACTGCGTCTTCGCCGATCAGGGGCAGTACGCGGCGGCTTTGGAGCAACAACCGGACATTGACGCCGCCGTGGTCATCTCGGCTTCGGGCGGAAAGGACGCGCCGGTAATCATCGAAGACCTGCTCAAGCGCGGGCTGCCCACGTGCCTGCTCACGTGCGACGGCAGTTCGCCCGGCGCCAAGCTGCTGCCAAAGGAGCGCGTTTTCGTCACCCGCCGCAACGACGAGCCCATCACCTATAACACGTCCACTTACCTGGGCATGATCCTGGCCAGGACCCGCGAGCAGCCCGGCCTGCTCCGCCGGCACCTGCTCCAACGAGTGCGGCCAAGGCTGCGGGAGCTGCCCCGCTACGGCGCCTATTTCCTGATCGTCAGGCCCGAGTTCGACACCGTGCGGGAGATGTTCCTGACCAAGTTTGATGAGTTGTTTGGCCCCAGGTTGCTCGGCCGCTGCTACACCACCCGCCAGATTGTCCACGCGAAGACTGTCGTGCCCTGGGACAGAGAACTCTTCATCGGCTTCGGCTGCCGGAACACGAAGTTTGGGCGGGCGCGGTTGCATGTTCCCTTGCCGGAACCAGCGGGTTTCGCCGCCATGGTGGCCACCGGCTACTACGTCATCGGGCACATCCAATCGCGATTCCCGGCTTGGTTCAAGCAGCACGCTGGCGCGTACGCGGAGCTTCAACCGCGCCTCTTCAAGTGGCAGGAACAAGGGCGGCTGTTCCGGTAAGGCGCAACCAGAGAGCGTGCCTGGCCAGAGAATGACAGTTGGGTGCATGTGCGCGAAGGGTCTTGGACTGCGGCAGTCCCCTGCCGCTTGTGCGACCGCGCCGCGGGGAAAGCGCCAGAGGACTGGCGCACTCCAAGGCGCTTCGCGCGAGCCGGCCCACATCCCATTTTCATCGTCTTGTGGCGCCGCGTGCGTTATGTGGTCCGACCAGATAAATGTGGTCTGCCCACAGATGAAATGCGGATGAAACACGGATTGTGCCGGAGCTGCGCCCTTCCTCAGGCGCAGCAATGTTGAGTTTCCAGAGGTCTGATCCGGCGACCCCTGCCAGGTGCCCTGCACTTCCGGCCAACGACTTCGGAAGGGCTGTAAGCCGAATTCTGTCTGCCCGGCCCTGGCTTTGCAGGGCCGGGGAGAGGCTCATTTATCTGAGCGGCCCAACCCGGGACCTGGCTTGCGCCACGGCGCGGGCCACGCCTCGGTCCTCTATTTGGCCTTGCACCCGATGGGGTTTTCCGTGCCTCCGGACTTACGCCCGGAGCGGTGGGCTCTTACCCCGCCTTTTCACCCTTGCCCCGCTCTTTCAAAGCTCTCTCAACCATCTCATCAATCCGGCCCACTCAGCCGCCCGGTGACCGTCGGCGACCGGGGCGGCGGCGAAAGAGCGGGGCGGTTTGTTTTCTGTGGCACTGTCCGTCGGGACGCCTCACGGCGCCGCCGCCCGCGTGTATCCGGTCCAATGGGCCGGTTACGCGGCATCGCGCCCTGCGGAGTTCGGACTTTCCTCCCCCGGCTTGCGCCGGGAGCGAGCCTCCGCCCTTCCGAAGTCGGCTCAATCTACCATGCCAAGGCGGGGGGCGCAAGTGTAAGCGTGAAGCGGGAAACGAGATGCGTGAACACGAACTGGCGCCATGCACCTTCACCCATCACGTATCCCGAATCACGAATGGCGCATCTCCGCTCCGGCCATTCGGCAGTAGTTCTCAAGCACATCTATGCCCACCGAGTGCCGGCCCAGCGTCTGGGCGGCCTTGCAGGTCGTGCCGGAGCCGACAAAAGGGTCCAGGACCCAGTCACCCGCGTCGGTGAACAGTTTGATGAACCACGCCGGCAATTCCTCGGGAAACGCCGCGCTATGGCTCTTGTTTCCGCACTCGGTAGCCAGGTGCAGCACGTTCGTGGGGTAAGCCATCGTGCGGTTGAGCCAGTTGGCGATGTTCTTGCCAAAACCGCTGCCCACCTGCGAGTCGTACCGGATCACGTCATTGGGCCCCAGCGACTTGAGGCGGGTCTCGGCCCACTCGCCCATCGGGACCATCACGGCCTCCTGGTTCATTTTGAAGTGGCGCTGCTTGTTGAACTGCAAACACCGCTCCCAGGCGTCGCGGAAGCGGTTGGGCCACTTGCCGGGGTAGCAGTTGCGCTTGTGCCAGATGAATTCCTCCGTCCATAGCCAGCCCTGGCGCCGCAGGGCCAGGATTAGCCCCAGCACGTAAGTGCTGCGTTCGCCCTCGACCACCTTCTCCTTGATGTTGAGCACGAACGTGCCGGCGGGCTTGAGCACCCGCAGGAATTGCTCGCTGCGGGGCAAGAACCATTCGACATAGCGGTCGGGCCTGACGCCGCCGTAGGTCTTGGCGCGGCTGTCGGCATACGGGGGCGAGGTGAAAATTAAGTCGAAGGTGCTGTCGGGGTACTCTTTGAGCACGTCCAGGCAATCACCGCGCTTTATCTCTGCCGTGATCTCGCCCATCGGGCTGAATTGTGGCGCATCTTCTGGCGGCGTCAAGTGAGCCTTCAGGCCTTATGCCGGGCGCGGCAGTTCAGCGCCCGCGCGCTTCCTGAATCCACTGGCGGATTTCGGCGGCGCGGCGTGTGATGGCGGCGTAGTCGCGCTGGTCAACGAGTTCTTTCTTGAACAGCTCGCGGCCAATGCCGGCGGCGACGATGCCGGCCTTGAACCACGCCGCCAGCCCAGCCTTGGTGACTTCGCGAATCCCGGTGGGCATGATGCGCGTCCAAGGGCACGGCCCGAGCAGCGCCTTCACGAACTCCGGCCCGCCGACAGTTTCGCAAGGAAAGGTCTTCACGATCTCCACGCCGGCTTCCTCGGCGGCGGCGATCTCCGTCGCCGTCGCGCAGCCGGGCATATAGGCGATCTTGCGGCGGTTGCAGAAGCGGGCGACGCGCGGGTTGAAGGAGGGGCCGACAATGAAGTTGGCCCCATGCGCCACAAAGAGCGCCGCGGTGGCCTCATCCACGATGGAACCGGCCCCCAGAATCAGGCTGGGCACGTGCTGGGCGGCGTGGCGTTCGAGCGCCTGGAACACAGTGATGGCGTGGTCACCGCGATTGGTGAACTCGAAGACAGTCACCCCGCCGGCCACGCAAGCCGCGACGACCTGGGAGGCGACCTCAACGTCGCCGTGATAAAAGACCGGCACGAGTCCGGTCTCGACGATGCGGTTCAAAACTTCAAGGCGTGAGAAACGAGCCATAGTTCAGGTGGAAGTTTGATAGTGTTTGCGGGCGTAGTCAATGGCATCCGCGAGGGACGCAAAACGGCCGCTGAACGCCAGCGAGAGCACCAGCAGCCCAAGCAGGGTGTCCTCGTCGGATGCCGCCAGGCGGTGGGCCTGCCCGAGGCGTTCGCAGATCAGACGGCGCAGCAACGCGGTCTTGAGCGCCACGCCGCCGGAGAAGACCAGCCGCGCCCAGTCTTTAGCCGGCGCGACGCGGAGGGCGCAGCGGGCGTAGTTGTCCGCCATGCCCTCGAAGGCCGCGCGGAACAGATGGCCAACGGTCAAGTTTTCCTCCCGGACGTTCGTGAGGGCGCCATGGTCGCCCATCGCGCCGAAGTAAAACGCCGGGTCCACGCGCAGGTCCGTGGATTCAACCTTGGCGGCTTCGGCGAGGATGTAATCCCACGGGTCCCGCAGCGCCAGGCCTTGGGCGGCGGCCAGTTCGGTGAGCAAACGAATGAGGGCGCTGAGGGCGCGCCCCCCCGGTATGTGCGTGATGGTCTTCAGGAACCGGCCATCAAACCACGGGCGGGTCTGGAAGTCGCCAAACTCGCAGCCACGCGCCACCTCAATCACTGCCGAGCCGGTGGAGATATTGACGGACAGCTCGCCTTCGTCGAGCAAGGCCCCCACTTGGGAGCACTGGAAATCACCCGCCGGGGCGAAGACGGGCAGGTTGCGGGCGCCGACCCGATATTCGCCCACCACCGCTCCTTGCGAGACGATGTCGGGCCAGCGCACGCGGGCCAGCCCCAGTTTCTCAATCACGGGCCGGTGCCAATCCAGGCTCTGGACGTTCAGTGCGCCATAACCGCAGGCGTTGGTCACGTCGGTTTTCGGCGGGGCGCCGCACAGGTTCGCGACGACGAAGGCGGGCAGGCTCGCGGCGAACAGCGGCTCGGCGGGCAACGCATCGTTTTGGGCGAGCCAGAACAGGAAACAGAGCGGCACGCCTGGGCGCGGCTCGTTGCCGAGCTGGCGCCGCTCCTCACGGGTGACGCGGCGATTGACTTCGTCGAAGTAACTGCCGCCCCCGCCCGGCAAAGGCTGCAAGGCGCGCTGGTCCTGCCAGTTGATGAAGGCCGATGCCGCGCGGCCCGCTTCGGTGGTGAATACCAGCCCGTGAAGCTGATTGCACATCACGATTCCTTCCGCATCGGGCGCGTGGCGCAGGAGGCGCTCTAGGAGGGAGCGCACCGCCACAAGCACGTCCGCGGGATCGAACTCGCGAAACGCCGGCTTCAGCCCGCGAATCGCTTCCGGGAACGGTAGCCGTTCGAGATGCCGCAGCCCGAGCGCGTCCAACTCGAGCACCGCGCCTTTGAGGAAGGAGGAACCCAGGTCCAGGCCGATGAATCTCATGTTGGTGGTGTGTTAGTTCCAATGCGCGCGCATGTTGGCCGTCAGGGTTAACCCGGGATCGCTGCCCGGCGCCGACCGCGCGAAGCGTTTGGAGTGCGCCGGCTTGCCGGCGCTTTTGGCTCCGGCCGGACTGAAAGCGGGAGCAAGCTCCCGCACTCCAAGCGCTTCGCGCCAACAAGGGGCGTCGTGGCGCAGCCGCCAACCGCCGGCGTGCCCGCGCCGCGCTGACCGTAGAGCCTGGCCGCCCGCAATTGCGCCAGGTAGTTCTGATACTTCACGCCTACCATCACGCTGTTGCCGCAGGTGATCACCAACCCGCCCGCCGCCGGCGCGCTGGCGCAGGCCACGCGAACCTCTTCCGCCAACTGCTCCTCGGTGCCTTGGATCAGCGCCGGCATGGACACCCCGCCCCAGAAGCAGAGCCGGCCCCCGTAACGCTCCTGGAGCGCCGGCAGCGTCATGCCGATTTCAGGTTGGATGCCTTGCCAGCCGTCAATGCCGGCCTCAATCATCTGGTCGAGCACCAACCACAGCTTCCCATCGGTGTGCTTGATGAAGTACTTGCCCTTCGCGTGCGCGGCTTGGCACTCGGCCTTCAACGCCGGGAAGATAAACTCGTGGAACAACTCCGCTTTGTCCTCCGCTGAAAGGCCGGTTACCTTCTGACGTTCAATGAGATTCCACACCCGCTGGCGGGCCGCTTCAGACGGATTGAAGCCCACGACCTCACGCGGATTGCACGCGGCAATGAACTCAACAACCTCTTCGTAAGCTCTCACGTCAACAGTGTCGCACTCTTTCAGCGGCAGTGAAGCCGACTTGAGAATGCCCTTGGCGCGTTGCCCCAATGCCGAAGTGTTTCACGCCGCCAGTTCCCTGTCGAGATCGAGTCCGGTCATCTGGGCGGCTTCCCGCAGGCTGGCGACCACGTCGGGCGGCAGCCGCAGCCCTTCTTTGAGCGCGCACTCATGGCGTTCCCATTCCATTTCGCCGGGCACATAGAGGCGCTCGACCCCTTCGGCTCGCGGCGCGGCGTGGACCTCGTCCACCAACGCTTCCATGCGCCGGGCGAACTGTGCGGCGGGCATGATGGCGTTGGTGTCGAGGGCGAGGAAAGCCGCGCCGTGGTTGGTCGGCTGGGCGCCGTCGTCCCACATCCAAGTGCCCACGCGCCACGTGAACGCCGCGCCGCTCAGGATGCCGGCAAGTGTCTCGATGAGCAGCGCCAGGCCGTAGCCCTTGTGACCGGCGGCAGGCTGGAGCGCGCCCACGTCAGGATAACCACTCGGGTCGGTCGTGGGCTTGCCATCCGCGCCGATGAGCCAGGTGGCCGGAACGCGTTCGCCCCGGGCCCGCGCCGCATACACCTTGCCGCCCGCGACTGTCGCCGTGGACATATCCAGCAGCAAGGGCGGATGCCGCCCCGCTGGCACCGCGTAGGCAATCGGGTTGCTGCCCATCACCGCCCCGCGCGAGCCGGGCGCCGCCACCGACGGAATATCGTTGGACATGCTCAGGCCGATCAGCCCCTCGCGCGCAGCCAGCCAGGCGTAGTAGCCCGCTGCCCCGTAGTGGCAACTGTTGCGGACGCCCGCGTACGCGATTCCGCACGCCCGCGCCTTCGCGATGGCCGTCTGCATGGCGAACACCGACGTGACCATGCCCAGCGCGGAGTCGCCGTCCACCATCGCCCAAGCCGGGCCTTCCGCCGCCACGCGCGGCCTGCCCTTGGCTCGCAAGCCGCCAGCCTTGAGGCGGCGCAGGTAGCCCCGGACGTTCTTGGTGCCGTGCGTAAAGATGCCCCAAGCGTCAGTGGTGACGAGCACCTCCGCCCCCGCCGCCGCGTCGGCCGCCGACAAGCCGGCGCTCACGAACGCCTTGGCGACGAAACGGCGCAACGCGTCGCAACTGACCGTGGGCCACGCCAGTTGGGCGCCGGCATTCATCATACACTGGCTCGGCTCTTCCTCATTTTGCCTGCCGGAGTTCGCGCGGCTCAACCGCACTCCAGCTCTCCGCGCCCCAGCGTAAAGGTTGCCCCCCGGTGCGCCTATCGTTTTCTGTGCATTCTTCTGCTTTTTCCGTTGCCAGCGGCTACGCGTGAGCCGGAGCGCCAGCGTCGCACCGGCTTCGGCTCTTCCCAACCGGAGAGCCACTTGTACTTGGCTGCCAACCACCACAAGTCCACGTAATACAAAGGGTTGCCAGAAACCTGCCGCTGCTTCCAGCAACCTGTTCTACCGCTTGGTCGTTCCGCAGCCGGGCAATGGGACATGCTCCCTCACTGTCGTTTTCGGTCTTCGGGCTGCAGTCCCTTTCGGAACGAACCTCCCAGTCTCGGCGCTTCGCTCGCCGATGCGGCTTTTGGGCTTTCCTTTACTCATCGTAACTTCACCCCCTTTCTCTCTGCTTAATTCCTTCTTCAGAAACGCACGATTCGAAGGGGCATCGGGGTAACTGTACCACAAAACGCTATGGTCGCAACTGCAACTGATTGGAAAACCAACTGGCCAGCATGCCCAAAGCGGTCACCCTAGCCCGGCTACGGTCTGGAAGCCCGGGCCGGCCCGCGCAGTTGCTTTGACGGAACGCCGCGCTTCTTGGCCAACGGGTCCACGTACCAGCGGTAATCACCTTGTTCGGAAAAAAACAGATAGGCGCGGTTTTCCTTGAACCACTGTTCCCAGGTGGTCACGGAATTGTCGCTGCAAGCCCCAATGGGCGCGTAGCGTGCCAGCAGCCGAGCGGCGACCTGAGCGGCCTGCCCGCCGCCGCGCAACTCGCCGATCATCTTGTCGAACCACTCCAACCGGTCAAACGGGACGCCCAGAGCGCGCGCCTCTACGTCCATTTCCAGCTTCTGCTCGGCACTCGGGTGCAGGTAAGGCCGGTTTTGGGCATGCCACAAGCGAACCGCCGCGGCGCCCATCCGCTGGAGCTCTGCGGCGGTCTTTGGGCTCAGAAGATGGGCGACTCTGGCAAGGTCGCCACGCTCCCCAAGGGAGCGGTCCAGGTACACGCGCGGACACGCCGTCGGCCCTCCAAACACCGAAGGCGTCACCGCAATAGGGCGGTCTTCGGTGAACCGGCTGATATAGGCGATGCTGTTGAGCAGGAGACGCTGGCCCGCCTCGTTCATCTGGGCGGGCGATTGCTCGAAAGCGAAGTGCAGCAGGTGACCTTGTCGCCAGCAGGCCGCCCCGGCGGGCGTGCGCTCGTTTTCGGCCCCACAAAACACTTCGATCTCCGGATTGTCTTCGAGACCGTCGGGATACGTGCACCAGCCGGCCTCGCCGCGCTCACCAGTCTCCTTCACTAAGGGCAACGCAAGGAAGGTGGCGTTGGTCTCGGCCGACTGAAAGGCTTCGGGCGTGGGTCGCCGGATGACGGCGTTGGTGGCGATGGGAAATGGCTCACGGAAAATGCTGTGGTCGCGTAGCCGATACGCGAATGGGTAGAGGCAGGTTCACCCCGAACCGCCGCGCAGCTTCCAAACGACCGCCAAGTTCAGGCCGGCGCTGCCAAGCAAGACTGTGGGCGTGGTCCAGGCGTCGCGCTCGCCCAGGGGGCCTTTGCCCCGCCACTCGGCTTCGGCTTTTGGCGACTGGGGCCAGTCTAGCGCCACTACGTCAAACTCCGCCCCCCGCGCTGGCTGGAAACGGTCGCGAGCCGCCACGTCCAGGCGAGCCACTCGCGGTCGCAGAAAATCGGCGAACGCGGTTGCGCGGGGCGTTCCTGGTTCCCCGATGTACAGGACCTTCAATTGGCTCAAGTCGGCCGCGCCTGCAGCGGCTGCCGCGCCGAGTGCAGCCAGAGCGCCAACGGCCAAAACAGCAGTGAATCTCATGATACGCTCCTAGCAATATGTTCGCCGCGAAACCCGTTTTCAACAAGCCCCTTCACCCTGGCGGCAAGTCTCATTCCGGTCAAACCGTTTCCAGAATTCTGCGCTTTTTTCGCTCTTTTCGCGCTTCCATACCTCAGCTTGGCGGCAGTGGCCGCACCAAGCCAAGCCGCGCTTGACAAGCCGCCGCAACCAGCCCTTAATTAGCCCTGATTCGCAACGAGCAGCAAAACTAATCATCGCATGAAACCAAATCTAACTCTCTGGCTGAGCGCCGCAGTCCTCGGCTTGTCCGTGGCTTGCGTGAGCGCGGCCGAAAAACCCAACGCCGCCGGCACTTGGCAGTGGAGCTTCACCGGCCGGGACGGACAGACCCGTGAAACGACCCTGAAGCTGAAACAGGACGGGCAAAAGCTCACGGGCGTGGTCATTGGCCGGAGTGGCAACGAAACCGCCATTGCCGACGGGAAGATCATGGACGACCAAGTGTCTTTCACCGTCAGCCGCGAGCGGAACGGCCAGCAATCCACCATGAAGTACCAAGGCAAGCTCAAGGGCGACACCATCAAGGGCACGACCGAGTTCGAGCGTGACGGGGAGACGCGGTCGCGGGAATGGGAAGCCAAGCGCTCGGTCGCCGGCACGTGGAAGTGGACCTTCACCCCGCCGGGCGGGCAGTCGTTTGACGTCACTTTGAAGCTCAAACAGGATGGTGACAAGTTGACGGGCACCCTGATTCGGGGCGAGCGCGAAAGCCCGGTCCAGGAAGGCAAGTTCAAGGACGGGGAGGTTTCCTTTCAGGTCACCCGCGAGCGCGAGGGGCAGACCATTACGACGAAGTACCAGGGCAAACTCAGCGCCGACACCATCAAAGGCAAAATCACCTCCAACTTTGGGGGCGAGGAGCGCACTTTTGACTGGGAGGCCAAACGCGACAAGGAAGCGAAGTAATCTCACCGTTGTCGCGCCACCGGCGCTCTCTGCCGGTCTATGCGGCGCTGAGTGAATGGCCAGTCTTGAGGCTCGCCGTGCGCTGCCAGCGCCAGCGGGCGTTCCAGGTCGGTTTCCATTCCTCGAAGCGGCCGAGCTGGTGCAGGACTTCGGGATTGGCAAGCGCCACCGGCAGCCCGCCGGTGCAAACGCGCACCGCGTCTTCCGCCACGCTGCGGTGTAGTTCGGCCTCGGAGTCCTCGGAATACCACGCGGCGTGATCGCTCAGCAGCAGGCGCGGGTGTCGGCGCAAGGGCGAGTCTGCGGGTAGCGGTTCCCGCTCGAACACATCCAGCCCGGCCGCCGCCACCTTTCCCGAATCCAGGCCCTCGATCAGCGCCGCCTCATCAACGACCGGCCCGCGGGCGGTGTTGACCAGAATAACGCCTCGCTTCATCAGGGCAAAGGCGCGTTCGCCGATCAGGTGATGCGTCTCAGGCAACAGCGGGACGTGCAGCGAAATGTAGTCGGACTCGCGCAGCAGAGATTCCAAACCGACAAGCTCGGCGCCCACAGATGCGGCGCGCTCGGGCTCGACATACGGATCAGTTGCCAGCAGGCGCATCCCCCAGCCGCCCAGCTTGCGGGCCAGCGTGCTCCCAATGTTTCCCAGGCCGACAATCCCCAGCGTCCGCCCAGCCATGCGCCAGGCGCGAAACGAGGGAACCTGCCCCCAGCCGCCCGCCGACATCTTGGCGTGCGTTCCAGCGATGTCCCGGACACAGCCCAACAGCAGGGCCAGCGCGTGGGTCGCCACTTCGTCCAGACAGTAATGCGGACAGTGGCCGATCATGATGCCGGCGGCCGTGGCGGCCTCGTAATCCACGTTGTCATAGCCAACACCCAGCCGCACGATGATGCGGCAACGGCGAAAGCGCCGGATCATTTCCGGCGTGACGGTCAGCCACCGGACGATGATGGCGTCGGCCTCCTCAGCCGCGCGCAGCCTGTCGGCCTCGGCGAAGGCGTGAGCGTCCACCAATTGGCCGCCGGCCGCCTCCACCACGCGCCGTTCAATCTCCGTTGAGGCGTAGCCGTGCGAGAGAATGACGACTTTGAACTTGGCCATAACCGTGTGCGTCTCAGTTTCTTCGAAGGCGGAACGAATTCCGCGCTCCAAGGCCCAGCGCCAGGGGCGTGCGGAGCGCGGAATTCATTCCGCAATTGGCAGCGGCTGTCAATCTCTTGGGCGCGCTGTGGAATCTTCTCTCCCCCACCGGGGGAGAGCATCAAGGTGAAGGGGCGACAACACTACTGATTGCGCTTCTGACCCCATGGGGATGCGCGCGCCCCCTCACCCCGCCCTGTCCCCGGATGGGGGAGAGAGAGAAGGCACCACGCCATTCACGATGTTCGGCAGCGGCTCGCCGCGCAGCGCCTTGAGGGCCAGGCTGGCCGCCGTTTCGCGCAGTTTCTTCACGGCGGCGGGACTGGCCGAAGCAATATGAGGCGCCAGGATAACGTTGGGCATTCTGAGAATCGGGTGGTCCGCCGGGATCGGTTCCGGATCAAAGACGTCGAGAGCGGCGGCGCCGACGTGGCCGCTTTCCAGCGCCGCCACCAATGCCGATGTGTCCACCAAGTCGCCGCGGCCAAGGTTAATGAAGATCGCGCCGGGCCTCAGCTTTGCGAACGCATCCCGGTTCATCATCCGCCGCGTCTGCGGCGTGGAGGGACAGTGCAGCGTGAGCACGTCCGCCTGTTTGAGCAGGTCGTCAAACGCCGCCGCCCGCGCGTTGAACTTCTCGATTTCGGCGGGCGGCGCCAGCGGATCAAACACCAGCACGGCGCACTTGAACGGGCCGAGCCGCTTGACCACTTCGCGGCCAATGCGGCCAAAGCCCACTACGCCCACGGTCAGGTCGCGCAGCGTCCGCATGGCGGCCAGCGGCACCGCCAAGCCCCACTTGCCGGCGCGCAAGCGCAACGTGTGCGCCACCACCTGCCGCGTAGCCGCCAGCATGAACGCCAGCGTCTGGTCGGCCACCTCGTCCATGCAATAGTCGGGAACGTTGCAGACGGGGATGTCGCGCGCGCGCGCCGCCTCCAAATCCACGTTGTCCACGCCGATGCCGTAGCGGACGATGACGCGCGCCCGCGCCATCGCGCGGATGACGTTGGCATTCACGCGGGCGAACTGCGTCATAACGGCGTCGGCGTCTTGGCAAAGCTCGCTCAATTCGGCCTCGGTTTTGCAGCGGCGCCCGACGAGTTCGCAGCCGGCGGCGGCGAGTACCTCCCGCTCCGTGCTCAGATCAGGAAAGGCGTAATCGGTGACGACGACTTTAGGCTTGGTGCTGTTCATGGCATGGTCGCGCTTCACATGGTGGCGCACAGTCTTTTCGACACGCGGCGGCTTAAGGAGCGGCAAGGCGCGCAGTCCCCTGCGCGCCGCAGACTCCGGCCCCGACGGAAGTCGGCGCGCACCGGAGTGCCCGCCCTACCGCTTCAGTTTCCCTTCCTGATGTCGAAGGAGTTCCGCGCATTCACCTAACTGCCGCGCCAGCCTAAGAGTTGGGCGCCCTGCTGCCTATCGTTTTTCTGCGCTGACCACAAAACGCTCAGTGGCCCCCGACGGCGCGAAGCGTTTGGAGTGCGGCGGCTTGCCGGCGCTTTTGGGCGCAGCCGGTCTGAAAGCGGGAGCAAGCTCCCGCATTCCAAACGCTTCGCGCTCCATGCAGCCTCCGTCCCGTTTTCACGGCTTTCGGCGCCCCTTGCGGCATGAAGTCTGCCCCTTTGCCCGCCCGCCAGTCAGCCGGCTTGCGTCGCCAATGGGAAAAAGGTAGAAACCAGCCCGGAACACGCGGGCTGAGACGCCTTTTCTTATGAGCAAGCATGACCTGAGAATGAGGGACAGGCGGGTTCTGGTGACCGGTTCGGGCACCGGCATCGGCCGGGAAATCGCGCTGGAGTTTGCGCGGGAAGGCGCCGCGGTCGTCCTGCACTACGCGCACGATGAGCGGGGCGCGCGTTCCGCCGTGGAGGAAATCCGCGCCCTGGGCCGGCGCGCCACGTCGTTCAAGGCCGACTTCGACCGCGTGGACGAGGCGGTGAAGCTCGGCGAGGAGGCCATCGGCTTTCTGGGCGGCCTCGACTGCCTCGTCAACAACGTCGGCATCACTTTCAACAAGCCGTTCCTGGACGTGCAGCCCGCGCAGTACGACCGCATGTATAACGTCAACGTCCGCGCCCAGTTCTTCCTGACCCAGCGCGTGGTCAAGGACATGCTCACCCACGGCGGCGGCGCGATCTGCAACCTCACTTCCATCCACGGCCTGTCGGGCGCGCCCGAGCACAGCGTCTATGCCGGCACCAAGGGCGCGATCATCGCCTACACTCGCGCGCTGGCCGTCGAACTGGCCCACAAGGGCATCCGCCTCAACGCCATCGCCCCGGGCTGGGTCACGGTGGAGAACTACTACAAGGCCCTGCCGGGCTTCAACGAAGCCGACGCGGCAAAGGAGGCGGCGGAGAAAATCCCCTTGGGCCGCTCGGGCCTCAAGCGCGACATCGCCGGGCTCGCCGTCTTCCTTTGTTGCGATGACGCGGCGTTCATCATCGGCCAGACCATTGTGGCCGACGGCGGCACCACGTCGCTGATGTCGCTCATATCGGACTTTCGAACCCGGTCCACCGCGCGGTTCGGCACCGGCTACGTGCCGGGAGTCTGACCCGCCGCCGGAAGTCCATCAGTCCACACCTCATGAATCCGACTTCGATTGCAGGCATCTTGGCAGTAGCCTTCGCTGGACTGGTCATCGGCAGTGCCGCCTGGCCGATGAAGCTGATGAAGAAGTACCAGTTTGAGCATTGGTGGTTCATCGCGTCCTTGATGGGGCTGATCGTCATGCCGTGGGCGGTCACGCTCGGCTGCTGCCCGCACGCCTTTGCTGCCTACGCGACCGTGCCCGCCAAGACGCTCCTGGTCGCCAATTTGTGGGCCGCCGGCTGGGGCGTGGCAAACATCCTCTGTGGCTTGTGCTTCGTGCGCATCGGCATGGCGCTGACCGGGGCGATTCTGACCGGGCTGGGTGTCTCCATCGGCGTGACCTTGCCCATGGTCGTGAAAGGCTCCGGCCTCTTCAAGCAGGCCGCCGACCTCACCTCGCCCGCCGGCCTGACGGTGATGGCGGGCGTGGGCGTGATGTTGGTGGGCGTGATCTTCGCCGCGCAGGCGGGATTCGGCCGCGACCGCGCCCTGGTAAAACAGGAACAACGCGCGGGCAATTTCCTCGGCGGCTTGATCATGACCGTCATCGCCGGGGTGCTCTCCTGCGGGATGAGCCTCTCTTTCGTCTATAGCCAGGGCCCGATTGTCGAGGCGATGAAAAGGGAGGGGGCGGGGGAGATTCCCGCGACGTTCGCCGTCTGGGCGGTGGGCCTGCTGGGCGGAAGCCTGCTCAACGTTTTGTATCCCGCTTGCCTCATGACGCGGGGCAAGTCGTGGGGGGTGTTGCGCCAGAGTTGGAAAGAAATGGCGCTGGCGGTAATCATCGGACTGAACATGACCATCGGGGTGGTGCTCATGGGCAAAGGCATGGTGATGCTCGGCGCCCTGGGGGCGTCGGTGGGCTTCGGCATCCAGCAGGCTTCACAGATGCTCGGTTCGCAGGCGGTGGGGTTCATCAGCGGCGAGTGGAAGGGCGTGTTCGGCAAGCCGCGCAATTTCATGTACGTGGCGATTGTGGTGCTGATCCTCGCCGCCGTCATCATGGCCTATGGCAACTCGTTGGCGAAGGCCTGAGGCGCGCACACGCACCCAACCGTGATTTTCTGGTCAGAAAACCTCCATGAAAACAGTCGTTAGTGTCCTCAAAAGAGTCGGCAAGCCAGCCCGTGTCTTCAAAAGCCCGGACGGCACGCGCCTGCTGATCCTGCCCTATGGCGGCCGCGTGCTGGGGCTCTATTCGCCGCAGAGCGAGGAGAACTTCTACTGGACCCATTCCGCGCTGGCATCGCTCCGGACGGCGCGGACCTTTTACGCCAGCGATCAGTGGCACAATTCGGGCGGCGACCGCACCTGGCTGGCGCCCGAAGTTGACCTGTTCTTCCCCGATTTCCCGAAACTCGACCGGTATTGGCAGCAGCGCTCGCTGGACCCCGGCAACTACCAAGTCGTCGAGACCGATCGCGGCTTCAAGCTGGTCAACCGGCTGACCGTGCGGCTCTCGCGCTGCCAGCAAGCGGCGCGGCTCAAGATCACCAAATCGTTCGGCCCGGCGCCCAACCCGTTGCGCCACGAGCGCGGCCTGGACCTGACCGGTCTGCAGTACGCTGGCTACACCCAATACACCGCCCTTGAACTGCTTGGCCGCAGCAAGACCATCAAGGCCAAGCTCGGCCTCTGGAACTTGGTGCAAATGCCCCACGGCGGCGAGCTGCTGATTCCGACCTACTCCCGGAGCGAACCGCGCCTCATCATGGGCGCCATCCCGCCTGAAGACTTGCTCGTTGGCGAGCGCCTGATCCGCTATCGTTTGCGCCAGCGTGGCGAGCACAAAATCAGCCTCCGCGCCCTCGCCGCCTGTGGCCGCGTCGGCTACCTCTATCCCAGCCGCGACAACTGGTGTCTGATCATCCGCAACTTCGCCGTCAATCCTTCCGGCGAATACGTGGACGTGCCCTGGAACGACCCGGATTACCTGGGCTTCTCCACCCAGGCCTGCAATGTCAACAGCGGCCTTGGCCAGTTCAGCGAACTCGAATACCACATTCCGGCCATCGGCCACGGCACGGGCCGCACTCGCTGCGATGACGAAGCCCAAGTCTGGGCCTTTCGCGGGCCGGAATCACAGGTCAGGCGCGTCTGCGGACAGCTGGTAGGGTGAGCCGAAAATGCCAGTCGCCTCCGTCCACGCGAAGCGTTTTGGAGTGCGCCAGGCCTCTGGCGCTTTCGCGCGCGTGCCGGTTGGAAAAGCGGCCGTGCCGGCGAGCCGGCCCACTCCAAAACCCTTCGCGCCAACCACCGCCCGTCCCGTTTTCATCGCTTGTGGTACCGCCTGCGGCACCGCTTCTGAGTTCAATCCCTCCACCTATCCTTCTGGCTTATGAAGATCGTCTTTCCTGAGATCGGCATTTGCGGGCTCTCGTGCCGGCTGTGCCCGCGTTTTCAACGCACTGCCGCAAGCCGCTGCGGCGGGTGCAAGGGCCCGTCCAGGATGGCGGTGGGCTGTGCGTTCATCACCTGTGCCCTCAAGCAGCGGGGCATCGAGTCCTGTGGGCTCTGTGCCGACCGAGAGAACTGTGCCCGCTGGCAAAAGCGCCGCCAGGAGGCAACGTCCCGCGACTCCTTTGTCTCTTACCGGGCACTGGAAGACAACTTTCAGTTCATTGCGCGCGAGGGGCTGGCGGCCTTCGACCAAGCCCAGCGGCAGAAGGAGGCGGTGCTCAAGGAGATGTTGCGCGACTTCAACGAAGGACGCTCCTGCAGCTTCTACTGCCGTGCCGCCACCGTGCTGGACACCGAGAGCCTCGCCACGGCTCTGACCGAGGCCCGCCGAACGGCCCTGGGCCTGGACATCAAGGCCAGGGCCAAGGCGCTGCACGCCATCCTTGACGCGGCGGCGCGTGCCAAGGGCCAGGAGCTAAAGCTTAGGCAGTGACTGGGGCGCTCACCCACCCACAGCCGCCAAGCTTCGGCGATGCGCTCGCCTACGGGCTTCCGGTCCGCCGCGGGCATGGCCCGGATCGCCTTCGGCGGGTCCCACGGTGGGTGAATGGCTTTCACCCAAGTGTTTGCATCAAATGGCCCGGTGAACCGGTCGTAATTTCCGTTGGCCCGGCCGCCGCGCCTCCTCTGCCCAGGCAAGCGATCAAATAAAACAGGGCTTGCCAACCTGGTGCCGAGTGGCTAGTTTTTGCCTTCTTAGCTGGCCGCCGCAGTGACGGCGGACTGGTGGCAGCCTGTGGCTGCCGCCGCGCAGGTGCGCATAACCGAATTAGTATGGCAGTTAGAATACGCTTAAAGCGAATTGGCACGACCAACACCCCGGCCTTCCGCATCGTGGTGGCCGACAGTCGCAGCCCGCGTGATGGCCGCTTTATTGAAGCGCTCGGCTCGTACACGCCGCTCAAGAAGGGCCAGAACTTCGTCTTGAAACTCGACCGCGCGCAGTATTGGCTCAGCAAGGGCGCGCAGCCCAGCGAGACGGTGGCGAGTTTTATCAAAAAGGCGCAGCAGGCGGCCCAAAGCGCGACAGCGTAGCCACACGGCACTTATGCAGGCTTGGCTTGAATACGTAGTCAAGGGTCTGGTGGACCGCCCGGACGCGGTAACCGTGACCCCGGTGCAGCGGAGCAACGTGACGCATTTTGAACTGCGCCTGCATCCGGAGGATGTGGGCAAGGTGATCGGCAAGCAGGGCGCCACGATCCATGCCCTGCGCTCGCTCTTGCAGGTCGGCTGCGCCAAGAAGGGCATGCACGGCGCGCTCGAGATCGTCGAAGAGCCGCCACCGCCCCAACCCCGCGCCCCGGAACCGCAACCCGCCCCGGCCCCAGAACCTGCCCCGGCGCAGGAAGCGGCCCCCGCCCCGGCTGCAGAAGCCGCCCCGGCCCAGGAAGCAGCCCCGGAACCGGCCCCGGCGCCGGCCGCGGCCCCGGAACCGGAAGCCACCGCGACTTAGACGCGGCACGCTCAGGGGCAGTCCCACCGCCTTCCGCCGGCAGTCTGGCGGCCCCGCCAGCGTATGAAGATTGACGTGCTTACCCTCTTTCCCGCCATGTTTGCGGGACCGCTGGACGAAAGCATCGTCCGCCGCGCGCGCGACACCGGCAAGCTTGACTTGCAGTTGCACAACCTCCGTGACTACACCCACGACCGCCACCGCACCGTGGACGACCGGCCTTTCGGCGGCGGGCCGGGGATGCTGCTCAAGCCCGAGCCAATCTTTGAAGCTGTCGAGCATCTGCGGGGCGAAAAGACCCGCGTGATCCTCCTAAGCCCGGCCGGCCGGCTTTTCAACCAGGCGGTGGCGCAGGAGTTGGCCCAGCGCGAACACCTCTTGCTCATTTGCGGCAGTTACGAAGGCGTGGATGAGCGCGTGCGCCAGTTCCTGGTGGACGAGGAACTGTCCATCGGTGACTATGTGCTCACCAACGGGGCGCTGCCGGCGATGGTGATCATTGACGCCGTCACCCGGCTGCTGCCAGGGGTGTTGGGCGACGACCAGAGCGCGCATGAGGAGTCGTTCAGCCGCGGGTGGCTGGAGTACCCGCAGTACACGCGCCCGGCGGATTTCCGCGGGATGCGGGTGCCGGAGGTGCTGCTCTCCGGCCACCACGCTCAGATCGCCGAGTGGCAGGCGGCCCAGGCCAAGCTGCGGACGGCCCAGCGCCGGCCAGACCTGCTGGCAGGCACGGACCGCCCGCCGCCGGGCGAGGCGCCGCCGACGGAGTGAGTTTATGAACCAGGCATTGTTGAACAAGATTGAGTCGGAACAGTACCGGAAGGAGCCGCTGCAGTTTGCGGTGGGCGACACCGTCCGCGTGCACACCAAGGTCACCGAAGGCGGCCGGGAACGCATCCAGGTGTTTGCCGGGGTGGTGATCGGGCGGCGCGGCCACGGCCTGAACGAGACCTTCACGGTGCGCCGCATCAGTTACGGCGAAGGCGTGGAGCGTGTTTTTCCGGTGCACTCGAACCGGATCGAGAAGGTGGACGTGGAGCGCAGAGGCTCGGTGCGTCGCGCCAAACTCACTTACTTGCGCAAACGGGTTGGCAAAGGCGCCGTCGCGGTCAAAGACAAGGAAGTCCACGGCACGGCGGCCCCGCCCACGTCCGCGCCAGAGGCCAGCGCGCCTCAACCGCAACCCGTGGCCCCGGCGCCTGCCCCAGCAGTCACGCCCGCGCCGGCGGCGGACAGTGCGCGCGCGGCGGTCCCGGTCGAGAAGCCCTCTGCATAGTCAGTCGCGGGCAGCCGACTTCGGCAAACGCGGCGGCGACCTCGCTTTGAGCACGCGCTCGGACCGGGCCGGATCAATTGGCGAGAATGAGCGAGCGCGAATCAGTTGACCGCTTCGTCTTGGAGCGCCGGTTGCTGGCGCGCGGCTGCCGCATCATTGCCGGCGTGGATGAAGCTGGCCGGGGGCCGCTGGCGGGGCCAGTGGTGGCCGCGGCGGTCGTTTTCCCCGCCGCCACCATCGCTGCCGGCCTCCCGCCCGAATTGGCCGGCCTCAACGATTCCAAACAACTCACCCCCCAGTCGCGCGAGCAGTTCTTTGCTGCCCTGACTTCGTGCCCGGGACTGCGTTTCGCCGTTGCCCAAGTCGGCCCGGCGGACATTGACCGGCTGAACATCCTCCGGGCCACCCACCAAGCCATGAATGAGGCCCTCGCCCAGCTCAGCCCCCCACCAGAACACGCGCTGGTGGACGGTTTGCGGGCACCATCACTGCGGTTCGCCCACACGGCTGTGGTCAGGGGCGATTCGCTCAGTTTTTCCATCGCGGCGGCGAGCGTCATCGCCAAGGTGACTCGCGACCGGCTCATGGCGGCCTACGATCGGCTTTACCCGGTCTATGGCTTCGCCCAGCACAAGGGCTACGGGACGCCAGACCACCTGGCCGCTTTGGCCAAGCATGGCCCTTGCCCGCTCCACCGCCGCAGCTTTGCCCCGCTCAAGCTGGCCCAAGGCGAACTCTTCTGACGCGCACCAGCCATGAGCCTGTGGCAGTCCATCAAAGCACGCCTGCCGCCACGCCGGCGGCCGGTTCACTTGCTGCGGGGCCAGTTGGGGGAGCGGGCGGCCAAGCGGCACCTCCGCCGCCTGGGGCTCAAGTTCCTCACTGCGAACTTCCGTTCGCCGCGCGGGGAAATTGACCTCGTGTTCCGCGACCACGATTGTCTGGTCTTTATCGAAGTCAAAACCCGCTCCTCCGAGGACTGGACACGCCCGGCTAGGGCGGTGGACGCCGACAAGCGCCGCCGCCTCTCCCAAGCCGCCTTGGACTACCTTCAACTGCTTGATAAACCACCCATTCGCATCCGCTTCGACGTGGTCGAAGTGTTGCTGGCCGCAGGCCGCGTCCGCGAAGTGCGCCACCTACCCTACACCTTCAACCTCTCCCGCCCGTATCGGTATGGGTGAATCTGGAGGGGGCGGCTTGGTCGTGGGTCAAACCTCCGGTCTGCCGGCGGGGGAGCCTCTGCCCCCAGGTCAGACGCGACTCCGCGGGCGGACCGATCAGGCCCTTGAATGACCTCGCCTCCAGAGGAGGCGGGAACCGGCAGGCCGGAGCTCTGCCCCACGAGTCTCTCTTGGCTGTCTTGTGACAGTTTTTACTGGAAAGGTCCCAGTATGCGGTCAGAATAGTTGACGGCGGGGATGATGCGCGGCTTTTGCCTGCTTCTAGTGGCGACTTGCGCGCTGACGGCCGATGGCTCCGGCGCGAGCCAGTCAATGCCGGCAGCGGCTCAAGCGGTTACGCCGACGAAGCCCGGCACCCTGCCCCAAGCCGTGGCTTGGCTGAAGCAGAAGTCCACGCAAATGATCCGCGACTGCCGGCGGCCAACCAAAAGCGGCATTACGGCGTTCCCACCCCAGGTCGGCGGCGGTTATGAGGCGTTTTGGCTGCGCGATTACGCCTACATGCTGGAGGGCAACGTGGCGGCCTTCTCAGACAAGGAGCTCAAGGAAGCCTGCCTCTTTTTCCTCGCCGGCCAGCGCGCGGATGGAGCGATGGTGGACTGCATCAAGTTCGACGGCACACCAGTCTATATGCCCGGTTACGGCGCCATCGGTCGCAACCCAGTAGCCGACGGCTCGCAATTCGCAGTGGATGTTGCCTGGCACACCTACCAAAAGACGCGGGACAAAGAACTGGTCGCGGCGACCGTGGACAAGCTCATCAAGGGCATGAACGCCGTGCCGCGCAATCCCGCGACGGGCTTGGTGCATATCAAGCCTGGCACCGAGCACGACCGCTGCCCTTATGGCTTCACCGACGCCATTCGCAAGCAAGGCGATGAACTGTTCTGCTCCCTCTTGTTCGTCCAAGCCAGCCGCCAGTTGGCCGGCCTGCTGGGGGCCACCGGCCGGCGTGAGGAGGCCAACCAGTGGCGGACTGAGGCTCGGAACGTGACCCAAAGAACCCGCCAAGTGTTTTGGGACGCCAAGCTCGGCTTATTCCGCGCCGCCACGGTGGTGTGCAGCCAGCCGGACATCTGGGGTTCGGCCTTCGCGGTGCATCTGGAAGTGGCGGACGCCAAACAGGCCCGCGCGGTTGCGCGCTACTTTCGAGAGCACTACCACGAGTTGGTCAAACGCGGCCAGGTGCGTCATCTGCCCGGCGGGATGGAGTGGGAAGCCACCATCGGCGTCAAGCCCGGCACTTACCAAAACGGGGCCTACTGGGCCACGCCGGTCGGTTGGTTCGTCGAGACGCTCGACCGGGTGGACCGCAAACTCGCTGAGCAGACCGTCATTGACCTGGTTGGCGACTTCATCAGGACCGGCGACGAGAACGAATGTGTCAACGATGGCTATGCCAATGTTGCCCATTACGTGGCCAGCGCGACCCTCCCCTTGGACGGCATTCGTGCCATGCTCGCCCGTCGGAAGCAGCGCTGAGGTGCCGCCGCAGACCATGTCGTGCGCCTTACAGGCATCTCGGGAGAGGAACGTGGCCTTTGTATTCTCGGACGGCTTTTCCCCGGCACGGGGCACGGAGATGGGTGACAGATTTTCTTTCCTTTCTGGGCCTTTTGGGGGCCATGTCGTGGAAAGAGATCTCTTCTGTGGTGCGACGGTTGCAGTTTGTGAAGCTGGCGTTGAAGGCACAACAAAGCATGTCGCAGTTGTGTCGGCGTTTTGGCATGAGCCGCAAGAGCGGCTACAAATGGATGGCGCGCTTGAGCGCCTGGTGGACGGCGTTGGGGATTGGGGTCGAATTCATCGCGCCAGGGCATCCGGAGCAGAACGGAGCCCACGAACAAATGCACCGGGTGCTGAAAGCCGAGACGACGCAACCGGCCTCGCCGCACCGGCGGGGGCAGCAACGGCGGACCGACCGCTGGGCAAGGGGCTACAATCGGATTCGTCCCCACGAGGCTCTGGGACAGCGCGCACCAGCGGAAGTGTATTGTCCCAAGCCGGCGGCACCCCGCAGGGTGCTCTTGAGCTATCCCAAAGGCTGGGCTACGCGCCGGGTGCGCCGGAGCGGACAGACCAAATGGCGAGGGAGAAAGCGTTTTATCGGGGAAGCATTCGTGGGCTATCCGGTGGGGCTGAAGTGCCGGAGTCGAGGGAAATGGGAAGTGTATTTTGCTGGTCTTTTGATTGGGGAGCTGTGGGAAGTGGACCCCGGCGCGATACGTCCGGCCAGCTATGCCCGGTCGAGTTGAGGGGCCTGATTGGAAGGGGGCCTGGGGAGAGCAAGGCACCGGGGAGCAAGCCGCGCGCGGAGCACGGCCCGCTGCTGCGCTCCGGCTCGCTTCGCTCGCCTCCGCTGCGCAGCGGGCCATGCTCTGCCTCCCCTTCCTGGCCCTGCACAGAACCATCATGGTGTTACCAAGGTATGTGCCCGGAGTGTTACCAAGGTATGTGCCCGCTGCCCCCCCTCACCCCGGCCCTCTCCCCAAGGGAGAGGGAGAACCGCATCCCGAGCAGCCACGAGGTAACGCGCGTCAGCGCGGCTCAGTTCGTTTTGAAGCGCAAGGCAAGAAACGGCCGGCCAGCGTGGCCAAAGTCCGCCTGGATGGTGAGCTTGTCCACATTCGTTGTCCCGACTTGGTTGTGCGCGCAGACGGTCAGTTTCACTTCCGAGTCCGTGGCTGCCGGCAGGCGGAGTTGAGCGGGGAACTCAACTGACCAACCCGGCGGCGCCTGTACCTTGAATCGCCCGTGCGCCTCTCGCTGGCTGAAGTTATAGACGCGGATCGGGATCGTCTCTGGCTTGCTGGGGTCCAACCGATAGGCTGAGTGGGCCAGCAGCACCACTTCTTTAGGCATGATTGCCTGCAGGACCACAGGCGATAGCGTTCCTTTGAGCAGCGGCGCGGGCTTGGGCGGGGCAGTCAGGTTCATTCGCTTGGCCGTGCCCGGCGGGAATAGCGCGAACACCGGGGCGGTGGTGAGCGTCAATTCGGCACCCGAAGCAGCGCGTTCGCGGCCCAGCAGATCGAAGAGGGCTTCGGGCGGGGCGGGCAAGCCCAGCTTGGCGGCGCCGTGGCTGGCCCAAGCCACCAGCACTTCGCGGGCGCGTCCATCGGGTCGGGCCGCAAACATGAAGGCGCGGACGTTGGCGTCAGGGGACGGCAGCCGTCCCAAAGGCCGGGCGTCCGCCAGCAACCGGCCGACTGCCGCCAGCGCCACGTAAGCCGGCCGCGGCGTCAGGTCGGGGCGCACAATCCCAAACTGGGTTTGCCCCTCCACGTAATGCGGAAACAAGAAGTAGAAAACCGGCGCCCCGCCTTGGTGGAGCGCCGTCGCAAAGACACCCGCCACCCGCTCGGCCTGCACGCGCAAATCCGCCGGGCTTGGTTCCTTGAGCTTCTCGTCGCCCGACCACCGCACCGGCACGTTGCATTCGGTCACCCAAAGCGGCTTGCCCGCCGAAACGGAGCGGAATTCCCCGTACACCTTCTCGTAGGCGTCCAGGCCAACATAGTGGTGGAGGTTGAAAGTGTCGAAATACGGCCAAGCGGCGTTTTCCTGGAAGTCCTCCAGAATCGGTCGCCTGGACAGCGCAAACACGTTCTGACAAGCGATGACTTTCGGGTTGCCGGCCTTCAGACCAAGGTAAGCCGCCTTTTGCAGCGAAGCGATCTCACTGCCGGTATGGCCGCCGAAGTTTTCAATGTCGGCCTCGTTCCAGGGCTCAAAGGCCTCCACCAAGCCGCGCCAGCGCCGGGCGACTTCACGATAAAAGTTGTAGGCGTCGCGCAGGTCAGTCGGGAAGCGCCCGCGCTGCGGGTTGGCCCAGCGCGGGGAGACGTGGTTGACTTGCAGTTGGCGGAGGCCCGCCGCCGCTTGGGCCTGGGCCGAAGCGTCGTAGCGATTGGGGGAGGCAAGGTGGCCGCGCTGCGGTTCCATTTCCGGCCAACTGAGCCGGTCGCGCACCCAATTGACGCCGGCCAGCGCGCACAGGTTGGCGGCGGCGGGCATCCTTTCGCGCGCATAGAACCAGGCCATCGCCACGTCCATCGCGATGGGTGAAGTGGCCGGTGTTGGCGTCTGCAAAGGCGCCAGCACGGCGAGGCTCATGGGAAGGGCGCTGGTGTCTTCGGCGTCCCCTGTTCGCACTTCGTACCACCCTACTGGCAGACGCCCCAGGCTGACCTTGCCGGCTGCCGCCGCCGTTCCCGAGTTCACCGTCTGGCCGTCATAATCCACCAACCGCCAATTGGTTGGGCCATTGGTGGACAGCGGCAGCACCACCTCTTCATCCGCCAGGAAGATATTGCCCGGATGCGGCGCCAGCTGTCGAGGCACCCGCCGGCCCTTTGCAGCCGCCCACGCGAGTGAGGAGGCGACGCAGAATGCCACCACAACGCCGACCCCCGGCCAGAGCCGTGCCACAACCCGTGAACAAGACCTTTTCATCACCGGTCTCCCCGTGTTTCATCTCTGCCAATCGGCGGTTTCATCGCCCCCCTCACCTCAATTCTCTCCCCCGGTGGGGGAGAGGAGAGCCCACGACGCACGCGCGCGATGTTCCCCCTCTCCCCCATTGGGGGACAGGGCGGGGTGAGGGGAAACAAGGCCTTCGAAAACGCTGAGCTCACTCCACTCCCCAGGCACGCGTAAGTGCAGGGCTTGCTCCCGCTTTCTGTCCCTCAATCATTTCTCAGTCCCGATCCAGACGCTCCGGAACCGCTGCTGCGACCGATCCTTGAGGTCCTTGCACCTGCAGCCGTCAATTTCGCGGTTGCCATCGTCGCTCAAAAGCTGGAAGTGGCGCAATCCCTGGCCCGGGTAAAAGATGACCGCCTCTGGGTTGAGCCCCTTGAGGTGCGTGTGTTCGATCTTCTCCGGGACGCTGGCCCCGCCGTCCCACAGGAACAGCCGGCCGTGCCCGCGGCCATCATAGTGCCCGGCCACAATCAAGTAGCGCCCGTCGGCAAAGCCCAAGTCGCGGATGCCCAGCCCGCCCAAGTCCACCTCCATCGCTTGGCCCAGCCTTGCCCGCTGGCCGGCGATTACCGCCGCTGGATTTAACAGCGGCACGATCAAGGCGCGGCCATGCGGGATTGGGTTCCGGAAACCAATCCACAGGTGTCCCTCGGGGGTTCCCACCAAGCCTTCGATATTCAGGGCGTCCGGCTCCTTGGGGGCCTTCTTGGCGGCAGCCTTGAGGCCATAGGGCTTGAGGGACGGCTCACTGAACAGGTCCTCAAGCAAGCGGACATACGGCTGGCCTTCCGGCTCAATCCAAATCCGTCCCTCGGCCTGTTTGATCAGCGTGGCGAAGAACCGGCAGCGATTCTGGCGCTTCTTGCCCGCGATGTTGCGGCCATGAGAAGTGACCCAATAGACGCGCTCGCCGACGCGCGTGGCGGCCTCCAAGTCGGTTTCCGGGTGTTCGCCTCCAATTCTCAGGAACTCGCCTAGATCAAAGACCTGCTCCGGCGGCCCAGGGTGGTCAACCCGGTAAAGGCACAACCGGCTGTCTTCATCACTAGCCACCAGGAAGTGCTCGGCGTCCACCGCGACCGCGGCGGAGGCGTCGCACAGCCCGAAGTGCTCCTGGATGCGCGGCTCATCCTCCCCCGCGCTGAGCGGCGCCACGGCGCTGGCAACCACCAGCCACACCAGCCACCTGGAGCACATACGCATTTTCTCGCGAGGCGTTTGGAGCGCGGGGAGCTTGCTCCCGCTCTGGCAGAGCGGCGGGGAGATCCCACCGGTCGGCCGGGGCCGACCAGTCAGCCGTGTCGGACGGGACGGACGGAGCGGACAGCTCGCGCTACTTCTCCGCCTTTTTGGCGGCCTTCTTGGCGGCTTTCTTCTCGACCTTCTTGGCGGCTCTGTTTTCGGCCTTGATGGCGGCCTTCTTCGCCTTGGCGCAGGCGGCACAGGCGCAGTTCTGGCCGTGAGCCTTGCCCTGAACTTTTTGGCAGCAACAGGCGCAGCCCGCGCAACAGGGCGGTGGGTTCTTATCGGCTGCCTGGATGGCTGGCAGCAGCGCCAGTGACGCAACTACGATTACTGATAGAAGCAGTTTCTTCATACGCGCCACTAATGCCACAACTTTCCGGGGAGCGCAACCTTCTGTTCGGGGCCTTTGTCCGCTCATCCGATCGCTGGCAGCTCGTAGCCTTTGCGGCGCGGACGCGCGAGCAGCTTGTTGGCCTCGGCATCGCCGATGAACTTCTCGGCCCTGGGGTCCCAGCGAAGCTTGCGCTGAACGACGCGGCAAATGTTCACCAGGTGGCAAAGGATGGTGGCCCGGTGGCCAATCTCCACGTCGGCGACGGGGCGCTGGCGCGAGCGCACGCAATCGAAGAAGTTCTGGATGTGCGGGATGGATTCCCGGTCGCCCTGCGG
>Ga0315268_10001386_pt1 | contig 27797 bp, 19 predicted proteins | sample C1_top_MG_FD_204535 | JGI IMG/M metagenome (GOLD analysis project Ga0315268, IMG submission 204535) | Sediment microbial communities from Yellowstone Lake, YNP, Wyoming, USA - C1_top | ecosystem: Environmental > Aquatic > Freshwater > Lake > Sediment | place: USA: Wyoming | collected 2017-08-01
GACCGGACGCATTGGCTGGCAGACATTGTGGCATGGTTGGGAACTATTTCAGGAGCAGCTCAAGGGTTGGATGTTGGCCATGCAAACCTTCGGGGCGCGGGCGTGAAAGATGCGATCACGAGTCAGCGTTGGTCCCTGGCTGCCTCGTTCGGCGTTAGGCGGTAGTTCATCTCGACAACTCTGCCGGCCATCACGGTGACCGGCTCGGCGCGGGGGAAGAAGTCTTCGAGATCCAAAGCGAGCTCGTGAGGCCCGGGAGAGAGCCCTTCAATTTTGAGCGGCGCTTTGCCGCGGGCCACCCTATCCACGAGCACCCCTGCGCCTGTAGGCAGCGTTCTTACCCAGAGCTGACCCGCCGCTCTAGCTGCGTCGGCGGGTAATGATTTCGTTGCCTCAGCGATTGCCGCCTGCCTGAGCAGGTCATTAACCGCGCGTCGCGTCTCATCTTCGAGCGCCCCGAATGTCGGTGGTAGGCGGAACCTCAACCTTGCCAGGATCCGACTGGGCTGCTCGGATCGGGGAACTTCCAGGAGGCGCAGGGTGACGTAGCCCTGATTGGAGGCGCCGTCGAGCTCGGAGACAAGTACCTTTTGCACCTCGTAGTGATAACGCGCGAGGTGGCTGACGAACTCGTTCTCCCGATCTACGATGCTGACCTGGTCGGGCAAGATCTTTCGGCCCGGATAGTTAGCCAAAGCCGCCACCAGCGCGCGCTCGACATTATCGGCCGTGGTATAGTTGCCCCCGCACGGTTCGTATTCGACCGGGAGCACAAGTAGAGGATCTGACTGCGCCAGAACGATCTGCAGTACGGTAGCACAAATTGAGATAGTCATTGTTTGTGGCTCTCGCACACGTCTGGCGCAACATGCGTCCTTATGTCGACGATGGCTATGACAATTCTCTCCAACCCTATGTGACTCGCGGCAATTCCGCCACGGATTTTCCCCCGTGGAAAGCAACGAGCAGCCTGGCAGTCATCGTTCGCGAGCCCCGAGCCTTCCTTCGTGGTTACGATCACGACGACCTCATTCGAGAGCGCCTCCCCGGCGACGCGACCTCGAGAGCGCGTGCGGGCCGCGTGGCGGACATTCTGGCTGCCTTCGTAAAGCGATCGATACTTTGACGAGCAACTCCAGCGCGTCCGCGAGATCCGGCTGTCGGAGCGCAAGCTCTATCAGAAGATCACCGACCTCTACGCCACGTCGGTCGACTACGACGTGACGCCGCAAGCCACCAAGCGCGTCTTCGCCACCGTGGCCGAGCCAGAACTCGCGCAGCTCTCGCGGCTGGTGAACGCCCTCACCGCAGCCCCGCCGTCAAGTCACCGAGGTCCTGACACAGCATCCCACTCGTCGCGAGCGAGGCGCGCACTTCTCGCGAGCAGTCGGGCGCGATGCCCACGCGCTCAATGACGTAGCCCGCGCGAAAATGCGGGAACGCGGCCAAGAAGCGCTCGCAGTGGCCGAGGAAGCGTGGCGTGTCAGCCACGAGCTTGTTCGCGGCGCGTTTGCAGCGGCCGAGGCGCAAGCGCTTGTTGTCGTCGTCGATCGCCACGAGGTCGATTTCGGTGTGGGCGCTGTCCCAGAAGCCCTCGATACGATGCGTGAGCGCAAAGTCGCCGAGGCCTTTGCGGCCGCGCTCCTCGTAGAGCGCGGCGACGAGCTTTTCGAGCGTCTTGCCCTCGAGCTCGTGCAGCCGGGCGTCGGCCGTGGTGATGAGCTGGTCGAGGGGCGAGAACGAGCTTGCCGATACCTGCGTCGCCAACGCGGCGAGCCACGCCGTGAGGAAATTATCGGTGAGATAGTAGCGGGCACGGCGTGCCTGCGGTTTGGCGAACATCGGCTGGCGCTTGCTGACCAAGCGAAAGCGCTCGCCGAGCGCACGCAGGTAGCCCGCAACCTGCTCGGTCGCGTCCCCGCTCGCCTCCCGAGCGTGGGCGACGATGTCGGCGTGCGACGCGCCCGGGTGCCGGGCGACATACTTGAGCACCACGTCGTAGCGCCCGCGCAGCTCTTTAAGAAACCAGTTGTCGGCCTCGAAGCGCAAGGGCGCGCTCGATTCGAAGAACATCCGCCGCAGGAGTAGCGCGCGCGGCGCGCCGAGCACCCCTTGCTCGAAGCAGTCGCGGTAGAACTTCGGCACGCCCTCGAAGAGCGTCCACAAGAACAGCAGGTGCTCGGGCGTGGCGCTCCCGTGCGCGTTGAGAAGCTCGAGGAGCGAGGCGATGTCGAGGTGACGCAGGAGCAGCTCGTCGGTGACGCGGTGAAATAGGGGCGCGTCTTTGTGGTCGAGCAGGGCCTCGATCTCGGTGTGCAGAGAGCCGAGCACGAGCAGGCCGCCTCTGCAAGTCGCGCCGGGAGCGAGCAGCGCGTCGACCACGCGCTGCAGGTGCGAAGAGAAATCACGCAGCGGCTGGCGGTTGAAGTACTGGAACTCATCCATGATGACGATGAAGCCCGCGTGCGCGAGGCTGCCGACGGAGTCGGCGAGCGCCGCGAGGGTCCCCGGGCGGGGGTACGTGTCCGTGGGCAATGCGAAGGCGTCCATGGCGTCGTGCCACGCGGAGAGCACGCCGCCCGGACCCGAGTCGGGAATTTGCACATACAAGACCAGGCGCCCTGGGACGTCGCGCATCGCCTGGCGGACGAGGGCGGATTTGCCGATGCGCCGTCGGCCGGCGATCTTTACGAAGAAGAAGCGACCGCGGCCGAAGATTTCTGCGAGGCGCGAAAGCTCGTCGCGACGACCATAGAAGCCCCATTCAGACATTGCTAATACATATTAGCAAATGCGATAATGAACGCAAGTGGTTGTTTTTAATGATGCAAATATGCAGAGAAGCCGACGGGCTACGGCCATTGCCCCAGCAGCCCCGGCAGTGTCCCCACCTCGCGCTCGGGAAATGGAGAGTAGCGTCCGGTCAAGTGGTGTACGAACCCATCGCGTCATCACCCTCCTGTTCGTCGCGCGCGCGAAACGAGCGGCCGCCGATGCCCGCGAGGAGGCGATCGAGCTCGTCGCCGCTGTGTCTGGCGCCCTCGATTCGGGTTACGTCCCGCCGGCGCGCAGCTGCACACCACCTGCGCCGTGGTCGGCCTCGCCTTCGTACTCGCCGAGGCGATCGCTCTCTTCACCCTGTGGATGGTGCGCCGGCCGGGGTTCTCCAACACCATCCGGTTCTGCGACATCCAGGCCGTACGCAGCCGCCTGATGCTCGGCTCGCTCGTGGCGCTGTTTGTCGCGGTCTTCGTCTTGCGCAAGGTGTGGTCTGGCTGGTCGTTCGAGGCGGAGCTCGTGTATTTGCTCACCCCGGCCGCCGTCGGGGTGTGGATCCTCGTCAAACGTCCGCTCACGCAGGGCGGCCTGCTGGCCAAGAAGAGCTTTGAGACGCTCATCGGCGTCATGATGATCGTGTCGGGCCTGATGCAGGTTTCAGATGCCTGGCAACAGCGTCCAACGTCGACGCCAACGCCGCCTTCAGCCTTGCAGATAGCCCCGTGAGGCGGTGCGTATCCGAAATCACCGATTTCGCTCACCGCCACCGCGGCGTTCGGCGCGGCCCCCCTTGTGGTCGACCCGGGCCTTCGGTCAGACTCGCGCGCATGCACACCGTCAAGGATCGCCTCCGCTTTGGGCTCGCAGTCGCGCTCTCGTGTCTGGCGCTCGGCGCGCCACGCCGAGCCGGCGCCGAGGCCCTGACGCTCTACACGCTGCGGCCGATCCTCATCGCCGACGTCAACGCGCTGCAAGCCAATCGCTACTTCGTGCAGTCGATGCTGGCGTTCAACTCGACGCCCTTTACGGTCGGTGTCTCCAGCCAGCAGGCCAAGGTGACTTACGCGCGTATCGATGGACAGGAGGTCTCGGGCGGCCTCGCCAAGGAGCAGTTCGTGCTGAGCCTCGGCTGGGGGCGCCCGGCGACCGGCTTTGCCGCCTACGGCGTGCTCAACTTCGCGACGGCGATGGTGGCCAATTTCCCGCGCGTGCCGCTCTCCGGCAACTATACGGCGTCCAACATCCGCGGCACTCAGTCCGCCGTGTTCCTCGCCGCCGGCGTTGCGTTCCAGGGCTGGGTGCTGCAGTACGGCTACAGCTTCAACGTGCTGCGTGTGCACGCCGACCAGTATGGCCGCCTCACCTTTTGCGGCGACGGGGCCAGCACCTGCCCGGATATGGGCTATCCCTCGCGCCCCGGAGCGCCGCGCCCGGTCCTGCTCGACGTCAACGACAAGACGGTGGCGAGTCGCATGCTCACCTTCGAGAACAAGGACGGCTATTCGCTTGGTGCCTTGCTCGCCGCCCTGCAAGGGGCCAAGCAGAGCGCGGCCGTAAGCCTCGCGGCGCTGCGCTTGCTCGCCCAGCCGAAGAGTCTCGTCGAGTCACTCGGCGCGTCGGTCGGCGCGGGCGTCAACGCGTACAACAAGGGTCTCGATTACTACGGCGACACGAGTCAGGCGGCCGCGGTCGCGGCGCGCGCCGAATTGCCCCCGCCCGAAAGCAAGGGCGCCATCATCGAGATCCCGATACTCGCCGACCGCATCGCCGGCACGGGCTTCAATGCTCGCCTCGTGGCGCAGCTCGCGCCTATCGTCACGCCGCGCCTCGCCGAGGTCGGTTACGTCCACGCGGGGGACGAAACCCGTGACCTCGTTCCGCACTTCGGGGCCCGCGCTAAAATCTTTCGCCGCGCTTCGCACGCCGAGCTCGGCACCGACGCCTACGCTGGCCTATTCTGGGTGACGACGCGCAGCACGCGCGAGGACGAGGGACGCGGCTTGAGCCTCTTCGCGACCTATTCGTACAACAGCCCCGACGCTTCGAACTTCATGCCGTTGCCAAAGGCGCAGGTGTTCGGCGTGCAGGTGGTGTGGGGCAACCCGGCCGCGTTGGCGCCGCCTATCCCAAGCGTGCGCGTGCCGCAAAGCGCGCGCTACGAGAGGGACGAGTCATGAGTCGCCGTGTCTGGCTCGCCCTCTGGCTCGCCCTCGCCGGCTGCGCGAGCGCGCCACCGCCGTTCGACCCGTACGACAACACCGAGGTCTTGCGTGCGGCGCTGGCTAAAAATGCGCACCTCGCTGGCCTCGGGCTCGACACCAGCATCAACCGCGAAGGCAAGTCGACGAGCTTCGATCTGCAGGCGCGGGTCAAGGTGGAGCCGCTCGCCGACGGCTACGCGGCCGTGCTCGCCACGGCGCACGAGGAAGTGTCGTGGAGCGACGCGAGCCGCGGCCTCGGCTTGGTGCGCGGTGGCTCGGGGGGTGTGCACACCCTCGCGGTTGTGGCCGCGCGCTCGGTGCTCGTGCCGCTCGGCGACGAGGCGGTGGTCGTGGTCTGTAGCGTCAACGAGCAGAACGCCGGCTTCGTGAGCAAAGCCTACTTGAGCGACGCGGCCGCGGGCTTCGTCGAGCTCGCGGCTGACCCCGTCGACTGCGGCACCTCGCGCGCCGGGCGCGCTGTCGCGCCCAATCAAGCGCTCGTGGTCATCAACGGCTCGCTCGCGCGCTGGAGTGTCAACCGCGCTAGTCGCGTGCTGACGCAGGCCTACAGCGACGCGCCGCCTGTGGGACTTGCGGCTGCGGGCACGCTGCTCTTCGTCGATGAGCCAGCGGCCGGCGAGGTGGCCTTCGTGCTCCTGAACGGTGGCGTGCTGACCTATCACCGCGGCACCCTCGAGTGGCCGACGAGCGCTGTGGCCGGCCTCGATGGCGCGGTGGGCGTGCGTCGCGGCGCCGACGGCGCGCTGCGCGTGGTGACGCCGCAGGGTCTCTGGCGCTGGGGCGCCGATACGCTCGAGGTGCCGGTTGAGCTCGCGCCCGCGCCTGCGCCACCGGCCACGACCGAGTGGCGCGTGTTCGGCGACCCTTGGGTTGCCTCGGCCTGGACGGCGGGCCCGAATCCGCTCAACCCGGAGGAGCTCTATCCGACGGCCGCGCTCGTTCGCATCGCCGGCGAGAGCGGCTTCGACTCGTTCGCGCCGAGCGCCACGCCGTGCTGCGATCCCGAGGCGTGTCGGCTGGCGGCCGAGAGCTACGTTATTGGCGCCGCTGGCGAGGGAGCCGTGCGTGGGGTGTTCTACGATCTGTGGACCTGGGTTGGGTTCAACGAGCACGCCTTGGTCGTGGCCGGGCCGACGCTCGAGTGCTTGCCCTGAGTCAGCGAATCATCTGCCATTAGCGCAGCCACGGATTTGGGACGATTCATGAGGTTGCGCCTCGGGATGCGCTCGCTCGTGTACAGGTACGACTCGACCGTGTAGAAGCCGCACGCGTCGCAGCGCCAGTACGAGTAGGTGTACTCGTCGCCCAGCACCAAGATCGAGATCCCTGCCTGCCGTCCGGGGCTCGCCGGGATCTCGCGCGCGCACTGCGCGCACCTGATGGGCTCGCCGCCGCTCACCGCAGCGCTCACTCGAACGATTCGACCACACGGACCGTCTGCGCGGCCTTGACTGTCACCTCGACGACTTTGCTCACGTTGATCGCTGGGTTCGACAGCGTGAGTTTTTGCTTTCCGGCGGCTAGGCTCAAGCACTTGATCGGCGTCGTGCCGACCCGCTTGCCGTCCACCTCGACGTAGGCCCACGGATTGACCACCACCAAGACGCAGCCATTCTCGGCCTTGGCGGCCTTGGTTGGCGTAGCTCGAGCCCCAGGGCGCCGGCTCGATCCTGCGGTGCCGCTGTGCTCACCGCCGCTCGTCGCGGCCGGGACGAGCGCTAGGCCTAGCTTGAGCGCGCCCCGCCCCGCGGCGATCGTGCGCTCGAGCGGCGCGTAGCCGTCCTTCTCGAGGCGTACGATGTGGTCGCGGTCGGGGCTCACGTCATCGATGACGAGCGGGGTCTTGCCGTGCGGTTTGCCGTCGAAGAGCACTCGCGCCTCACTCGGCTCGGACTCGAGTGCGACGCTGCGCGTGGCCACGGTACGCGCATTGGCGGCGTTGTTGTCGCGGCTCGTGAGCGCCCGCACGAGCACGACCGCAAAGCCGAGGGCGAGAACCGCGGCTACGGCCATGGCCACGGTGCGCAGTCGTCGAGAGCTAGCCGCTTGCTCAGCGCTTACGCCCCCGCCTGGAATGGTGAGGGTCTGCGGGTCCTGGCCGGCGCCGTCGATTCTGAGGCCGCCCGAGGAGAGGGGTCGCGTGAAATCGTCCGGGTGCAGACCGGTGAAGCGTTTGACTGTCTCGTTGCGCCCTTCGGCCGCAGCGCCGTCGACCTGGCGTACGAGGTCGGAGAGCACGTGGTTCGTGTAGGTCGGGTCGAGGTCCGAGAGGGCAACCACGAGGTCGCGCTCCATTTCGCGGGCGTTGCTGTAACGCTGGTCCTTCTCTAGAGCCGTCGCCCTGTCGAGAACATAGATGACCGAGTCGGGCAGCGGCTCGCTGACAACCTCGCGGATGGGTTGGATGTCGCCTGCCTGCACGCGTCGCAACACGTCCATCACGTTGTCGCCAGGGAACACCTGTTGATAGGCAATGCTCTCGTAGAGCACCAAGCCGACGGCGTACAGATCGCTGCGCCTGTCGATTGGTTCGCCGCGTGACTGCTCGGGCGACATATAGGCGATCTTGCCCTTGATCGTGCCGTCTTGCGTGAGGCCCTGGCTGTTGCTCGCCTTGGCGATGCCGAAGTCGATGAGCTTGGCGCTACCGTTGGCGTCGATGAGGATGTTCTGCGGGCTGATGTCGCGATGCACGATGCCGAGCGATTGACCGAGCGTGTCGTTCTTGCCGTGCGCGTAGTCGAGTGCTTGGCAGACCTGACGTGCTATGGCTACGCCGTCGGCCGGGCGAATGCGGGGGCCGCCCTGCAAGCCACTGCGCAGCACCGCCGATAGCGAGGGCCCTTCGACGTACTCCATCGCCATGAAGAACTGGCCCTCGACGTTTCCGAACTCGAAGACTTGGGCGATGTTGGGATGCACGAGGCTAATCGAGATGCGGGCCTCGTTGTGCAGCATCGAAAGGAACTCGTCCGAGCCGGCGAGTTGGGTGAGGATGCGCTTGATGGCAAAGTAGCGCTCGTAGCCGCGTGGTCCGGCTTTGGCGAGAAAGACCTCGCCCATGCCGCCGGCGGCCAGTCGGTCGAGAAGCAGGTACTTGCCGAACAATTCCGGTTTCATGTTGGCGAAACGCGCTTCCCGTCGGTCTTGGCTGACATGCCTTCGCTCATGTCGCTCGACTCCTCACTTATACCGCGAGACGCTCCCGCACGAAAGTGGAGTTTCGTCGACAGCGCTGGTGTGAGCGCAGGCGGCGACGCGTGCTCAGAAGTCGTGGGTGAGGCGCGTGACCTTGCCGGCCTTGATCGTCACCTGCGCCTCGTGGCGCTGACCCGTCCCCGGAACCTCGAGGGTGACGTGCTGCACACCGCTCGGCAGCTCGATGCACTTGACCGGCGTGGTCGCGACGCTAAAGCCGTCGAGCAGGACGTTGGCTGACGGCACCGTGGTCACGGCCAGGCAGCCATCGCTATCCGGGTCGCTCAGGCCAAGTCCACGGGCGCTCGTCTTGGCCTTGGCGGGCGCCTTGCCGGCGCCGCCCTTCGGCACGGCTGCTGTCTGCGCGTCGCCGGAAGTCCCCCCTGGCGCCGCGTGTTCAGCGTCACCCCCGTGCGTGCCGGGCGCGGCGAGGTCCGCGGCCGCCGCAGCCGGCGCGACTTCGGGCGTTGCCTCGGCCGCCGTTGGCCTGTGGCCGCCTGGCGCAAACAGCAGGGTCGAAGCGACCCCTACGAGGAGGCCGCCGATGAAGCCGCCACCGGCGCCAACGCTGAAGGCCGGGCGCGACCACATTGGCCGTAGGTCGGGCGCGGCAGTCGAGCCAGCGTCGCGTGGCACCGCGGGACCTCGCGCCAGATTCGTCCGTTCGGTGTTGGAATCGATCGGCTCGGGCGCGCGCTCGACTCTGCTCGCGGGCGTGGGCACGTCTGCGCCTCGCCGCCCCGTTGTGGCGGGCTTTCGCACTGGCGTCGCATCCGCGGCCATCGACGAAGGCGCCGCGGCGAGTCCTTTCATCTCAGCGAGCGGGATCACCCGGGTGGATCCTGGTTCGTCGTCGTCGGTCGGCGCGGCGGTTGGCGGGGCGGTTGGCGGGGCGGTTGGCGGGGCGGTTGGCGCGGCGGTTGGCGCCGCGCGCGCCTGCATCTGCGCCATCTCGGCGAGCGTGATCACTCGCGTCGATCCTGCTTCGTCGTCGGCAGGCGGCGCAGCAGCCGGCGCGGCGGGCGTCTGTTTCCGCGCTGTCGCGGCAAGCGGGGTCGCCGGCGTTGCGGGCTTGGCCGCCGCGCTGTCTGGCTTCGTACGCTTCGTTGGCGAAGCCCCCTCGTCGCTCGGTCGCCCGTGCGTCGCTGGCGGCCGCGTCGCAGCCGCCTCGGCCTGGATCTGCTTCATCAAGTCGAGCGCGCCAGCGAGCAGGACCTTGGTTCCGCCGTCAGCATGGTCACTGAACGCCGCCTCGGGGGCAGGCGGTCCGAGTGGGATCTCGTGGCGGCACTTGCGGCACGTAAACAGCCGCGTCGCCGGTAGGTCGCGATCGGGTACCTCGTAGGGTGTTTTGCAGCTCGGGCACTTGAATTTCACGCGTACAAGCCCTCGAAGGCAGGTACCCTGCCGTACCCCAGTCTAGTCGGTAGCTAGGGGTCGCGTCCACGGCCGTGCCTTGCGTTGAGGCCTGCACGCCCGAGAAGCCCCTTTCGCGGGCTACGCGGCGCCTGGTACACTCGCCGCTTCCGTCGCGGCGCTAGGCAGCCTAGGCGGCAGAAGAATGGTGGTTCGTCGATGCTCTTCGAAGACCTCGCCCGCGGTTGGGTAAAGCTCAAGGCCGAGTTATCGCACGTGCGCGCGCTCGTCGTCGACGACGACGAGATGGTCGGCACGTTGCTCGTCAACGTCCTCGAGCTCGAAGGGTTCACCGTCGAGTATCAGCCCAACGCCGAGGACGGCTGGCGCAGCATCCAGAGCAAGCCGTTCGACCTGTTGGTCGTCGACAAGAACCTACCCGGGCGCTCGGGAGTGAGCCTCATTGCACAGGTTACGGCGGCCAAGCTGGATTTGCCGAGCGTCGTCACCACGGGCTACGCGTCGATCGAGAGCATCGCCGACGCTTTTCAGAGCGGGGCCTGCGAGTACATCGCCAAGCCCTATGATGACGTCGACAGCATCGCGCGGCGCATGCGCTCGATCGCCGACACGCACGTGGCCAAACTGCTCTACCGTCGCATCGCTGCGGATCTGCAAAACGTCCCGACGACCACTGAGGCTGACCGAGGCGCCCTCGACGAGCTGACGGGCGAGCTGTTGGCCTTCAAACACTCGTTGGCCGAGCGACTCGCGGTCTTGGTCGTTGATCCGAACCTCGTGCGCGGACGCGCCGTGGCCGAGACGCTGCGCGAGCGACGCATCTTCGTCAAGGTCGCGAAGAACCTCGACAAGGGCTTGCCGACCATGCGGGGTCCAGAGGCGCCGCTCGTCTCCATCATCAGCCTCGCGCTGCGCAACCCGGCGACGTTCATCTTTGAGACGCGCTCCGCCGAGCCACTCTCCGAGATCATCGCCATGTGCGACCAAGCGACCGTGACGTTGGCGCTGTCAGCGCTCGACGCGGGCGCCACTGACTTCGTCGATGTCTCGCTCGAGCACAGCGTCGTGTTGCAGGCGCGCACGCTGCGTCTGTTGCAGCTCGCCCGCAGCCAGCGCCTGCACGTCTTCTTGATCTCGGCCCTCTATCGTCGCCTCGTCAAGCACGACCGGGCTTTGGCCGACTCGCTTGTTGACATCCTGCCGCACGAGCAACGCCCGTACCTGCGCAGCTTGGTCACGACGCCCGCCAAGGCCGTGCTCACCGACAAGTTTCGTCTCGCCGAGATCCTCGGCTCCGCCGCCGAACCCGTCTCGCCGAGCGCCCCCGCGGTGTCGAGTGCACCCGCGGTGTCGAGTGCACCCGCGGTGCCGAGTACTCCTCCGCCGGTTGCCCGCCCGCCCGGCCGCTCGCCCGCCGTCGCAACGCCGCAGCAGAGCAACGACGCCCAGCTTCAGCATCGCGCCAGACTCGTGGATCTCGGTACCGCTGCGGCTGAGCTCGCACACGAGCTGCGCCAGCCGCTCGCCGGCCTCAAGGCTCAGGCCGAGCACGTGCTCGGGGCGCCGAATCCGAAGAGCATGCGCGAGCAGGTCAAGCACTTGCTTGCGCACCTCGAGCGACTCGATGATCTCGCCGAGCGGATCGGCACCTACGCTCGTCGCGAGCCAACGAACGCTGCCGACTCCCGCTGCCTGGTCAACGCTGTCGTCGAGGCTACCGGTGAGCTCGTCGCCCTCACCTTGCCTGACAGTGTGCGCCTCGAGAAGACCCTCGATCCGCAAGGTCCGCGGGTGCACGCCGCTCCCGTGGCCGTGCAACAGATCCTGCTCAATCTGGTCAACAACGCCATCGCGGCGGTGTCGGAGACGAGCGGCCGCATCTGCATCGGCACCGCGCGACGTGGCGCGTGGGTAGAGCTCACCGTCGAGGACGATGGACCGGGCGTGGCGCCGAAGATGCGCGAGACCTTGTTTCTGCCGTTCAACACGACTAAGCCGCAGGGCGCCGGCCTCGGTCTGCACATCAGCAAGCGGCTCGCTATGGATGCGGGCGGCACGCTCGAGTTTGTCGCGCGCGAGCGCGGCGCGTGTTTTCGCCTGCGGCTGCCAGCTGCGTGAGCGGCGGCAAGAGAAACGGTCGAGCGCGAGGGGGGGGGGACCGGAGCGACGCGGCGCTACGGGTTGATCTGCAGCCGGCCGAGGTCGGTGCCCGGGAAGCGCTCGCGGTTAGCGGCTTGGCTGTAGGCCCAGGCCCCAGCGCTCGCGGCGCCCACGGCGACCACGCCCGTCAACGTCCAGAACCACCATGAGTTGTGCCAACTCGCGGGCTCGAGCGCCTCGAGTTCGCCCGCGCTGCCGGCGGCGAAGGGTCCGCCGACGCCGCCCGGCGTCGGTCGCACCGCGCCGAGCGGGCCAAACCGGCCGCCGAGCAGACGCTTGTCGAGATCGAAGGGCACGCCCTTGAGCGGTAGCGCCGGCTCAGCCACCGACACGAGCTCGGGGCCACTGTCCGCGGTAGTCGGCTTTATGGCCAGTCGATCGAGCACCGCGGCGCAGATCGCCGCCGCGTCGTCGAGCGAGGCTGAGAACGTGCCGACTACCGTGCGCGGCGGCTCGGCGGCGAGCGTGGCGACGAGGGCATAGCCACCGGGGACCGGGGCGACGCCGGTGACCACGATGCCGCTCGCGCCGAGCGTCTTCGCCAGATCACGCGCGAGGCTGAGCGCCGCGGCGCGGTGATCTTCGGTGCGCAGCGCAGCCAACAGGTCATCGGCCGCCTGCATGGCCGGAAGCCTGGCGAGCGAGAGCTGCAACGGCGTCTCGGCGCCCGCCTCGATCTGCAGCAGTCGGTCGTCCCCGTTGTAGCCCTCAGCGCGCAGCTGCACGAGGTGCGTGCCGCCGAGCACCTCGACGACTTTCGGGCTCGTGCCGACAGTGAGGCCGTTGACGACGATGAGCGCACCCTCGGGCTTGACGTTGACGTTGATCGAGCCGCGCGGCAAGGCGAGCGTGCTCTGCTTGACGGCGTGGAACACGGTGACGGCCTGCGGGGGGAAGCGCCGCAGGTCGAGCTCCGTGCTCGGTCGCAGCGTAACGACGCGAGCGAACTCGGGCTCTGCGAACATCGGATAGGCGCCGCCCAAGTAGGCGCCGGCGAGGTCGAGCTCGGCCGCGATGAGGGAATTCGTTTGACCGATCTCGATCAGGCGTTGGCTCATCTCCTGCACGGCGCGCTTGAGCAACTCGATGCGCTTGTCGTCGTCGAAATCCTGCTTGGCCTTGGCCGCGCCGTCGAGCAGCGCCTTGATGTCGGCGGGCAGGGGGCGGTCGTTGATGGCGCGCAACATCTCCTTGGGGTCGACGTGGATCTGGGTCGCGCTGCTGTACGCAAAGGCGAGCTGCTGCAGGCGAGAACGTCCGGCCGCATCGTGCAGCCGCGCCGCGATCGTGTCGACGACCTTGGCCGAGGGTGTTGTGCCTTCGAAGTCGGCGAGGCTAATCGGTTGCAGCACGACGACCCCGCTAGGCGTCGGCGCCACCGTGACGAGCGTGGCCGTCGAGGATGCCGCGAAGGCGAGGGTTAAGAGAGGTCCAGTCAGCATCGTCGGCTCGCGGTCGCGCCCCAGGGCGCCTCAGTAGCGGTAGAGCTCCATTGTGGCTCGTACAATCATGCCCTTCTCCCAGGTGACCGCGGTCTCCCGCTCGGCGATGGTCGTCGTGCCGAGCAGGGCCGCGACGTGGACGACCACGGCCGCTGGCGTCGAGGACGAGGGCGCGAGGGCGATGGTCAGCGGAAACTGCTGCGAGGCGAGCAGTTCGTAGGTTTGGTTGGCGAGCTCACGCAGCCCGCCGATGGCCGCCTTGTCTTCGGTCAGCACCGCCACGCTAAGGGCGTTGATATCGGTCGGCACGGTCAGCCCGTCGGCCTTGATTTCGAGGATGATGCCTTCCTCGTTGGTGCCGCAGGCCGACACGAGACTCGCCGCGCAGAGCGCCAGCAGGGCAAGAGTTTTCGGGTTCATGGAATCGCCAGCTCTCCTAGGGATGTCTGGGGCAGTGTAGTGCGCTGCGAGGATTTGGCGAAGGCCCAGGTGCCAACGCCTGCCCCACCCGCCACCGCAACGGTGACCAGGGTCAAGAACCATCCTCGTTGGTAGAAAGGCTTCGTCTCGATGACCATCGGCGGCGGCGCCACGATGATGGTCGTGACGTCGAGCGGCAAGGCAGAGTATTGCGGCACGGCGCTCGGCTGCGGTGCTGCGGTCGCGAGCGACGCCGTGACCACCGGGGCGGCGGCCGCAGCCGGGGCGGCGGCAACCGGGGCGGCGGACGAGGTCACGGGGGGAGGACCGGGCGGCGCCGTCGGGACTGGTCCCGTGGCAGCAGCGGCGGTCACCGGCCCGGGCGGGACCGGCGGGGCGACCGCGGGCGTGGGCGGCGCGGCCGGACTCGGCCGGCGCGCGGCCGTGCCCAGAATCTTGTCGCGGGCCGCGCCGAACATGGCGAGGGCGTCGGCCCCCGCTGACGACGGCAGCTCGTAGCTCGCATCGAGGCGCACCGCCTTGGCGAAGGCCTTGGCGGCTGGCCCCTTCTTGCCGCTCGCCAGATGGACCACGCCCCACATGCCTTGGATCTCGGCTTGCTCCTTGACGTTGGCTGGCTTCTTGGACGCCGCCTTGAGGGCCTGGTTCAACAAGGGCGTCATGGCCTTGAAGCGTCCGGCGGCGAAGGCGCCGCGCGCGGTTTCGAGCGCCGCGTTGGCCTTGCGTGGCCCTTCGGGCGCGGCGGTCTTCTTGCGCGCCGCATCCGCGCTCGCTGCGCAAAGAAGAAGTACCGCAACCGCGGCTAGGAGCTTGCGAATGGCAAACCTCCGTCGCCGTCCGAAATCGGGCGGCGGTCGTCCCCAGGATAGCAGGCCTGGCTCTGCTGCGACAATTTTCTTCACGACCGGCGCCTGCGCCACGCGCCGGCCCCTGCGAGGGCCAATAAGCCAAGGAGCCAGGTCGCTGCCGCCGTCGCGCTGCCGCCGTGGGCGCTGCACCCGCAGCCGCGGTTGGGGCTCTCTACGACCACGTTCTCCTCCATGGCGAAGGTGAGCAGGGTCGGCGCGCTCGTCGCCAGCGCTCCGGTGACGCTCGCTTCGACCGCTGTCGTGCCGGCGCGGTCGCAGCGCACCTCGAAGACCGCGGTGGCGTCGTCGGGCTGCCCGACGCGATCGGCAGTGTCGAGCGTGGTCGTTGGCTCGACCCGCGCGTAGGCCCCGAGGTCGACGATGCGCAAGGTCAGCGGGCGGCCAAACGCCGGGTTGCCGCAGACATCGCGCGCACTGACGGCGACCTGCGCCTTCGAGACCCAGTCGGCCGGTACGACCGCCGGTCGCGCCACGAAGGTCGTTAGGCTCGGCGCGATGGGCGGGCAGGCGAAGCTTACTTGCGGTCGCGTGGTCATCTCGACGGCGTTGACGCTGACGATGACCTCGCGGGTGCCGGGCGCCTTGACGCAACGATTCGAGCCGACCGCGATGTCGTAGGTCGTCGCCAACGTCACGGCGTCGGTGCGCACCGTAACGCCTTGTTCGACCAACAGCACGCCGTCGGCGTTGATGTGTACGGCTTGGTGCGGGCCGAGCGGCTTGCCGTTGATATCGACCGGCGTCACCGAGACGATGGTGGAGACGCCGGGCTCGCGGCTGACGCCGTCGGCGTGCAGGACGCCGGCCGCGCAGGCCTCGAGCGCCGCGGTCGCAGGCGTAACGACCGAGCTCGGACTCACGGGTTCACAGGTCGAGGTCAGGGTGACGACACTCTGTAGCGCCACGGGCAGCGCCGTCGCCGGATCAATCACCGTCACATTGATTGTGGCTGGGGCGCTCGGACAGTCGCCGCCGTCGGTGCGGAAGGTGGCGCTGTAGGTGCCGTTGCCGTTGTCGACGGCGCGGTTGATCCCATCGCCGGGGGGCGTCTCGTCCGAGAGGATGCCAAAGCTCGCGCTCAGATCTACGTCGTAGCCTGCACCGAGGGTAGAGCCGCAGGCGTCCTTCGGCGTGACGGTGAGCGTCGCGATGCCTGACCAGGCGTCGATCTGCCCGCCGCTCGGCGGCGCCGAGACCACGAGCGACTTCGCCGGATCGGGCGGCCCGAGCACGAAGGTGACGGTCTTGGTGCCGCTCGGGGAGCCGGGCACAGCCGGCAGGTCCCAGCGCAGGCTGAGCGTATCGACGCCGTCGAGCGTCACCGTGGCGTCGCCCGCGCCTGCGGCCGACAGCGTGCCTGAGGTCGACACGACGTTGATCCCGGCGGCAAGGCTCGTCTGCGTGATGTATGGGTGCAGGGCGGGCAGTGTCGCGCTCACCGCGAGCATGACGAACTTCGCGCTCGGCACCGAGTTGCCGTAGAGGTCCACGAGCTGCATGGCGATGTGCTCGGTGCCGCAGGTCGGCGCCGTGCCGTCGGCGGCCGTCAAGACGAGGTGGTCCGCCGCCGCGGGCCCGACCGCCACAGTGACGTTCTGCGCCACGGGAGAGACGGCGCCCACCCAACTCGTGCTGCCCACGTTGAGCGTACCCGTAAGGGTTTCGGTGATGCTGAGCGTCGCCGTGCCATCGGCCACCTGCGTCTTGCCGCAGATCGTCGCGCCGACCGTGTTGGGGGTGACCAACGTGCCGGTCGTGACGAGCGGCACGCCACCGCTCGCGCGCGTGATGGTCAGGCACACGTCGGCGGCGCCGGTCGTGGCGTTGCCGTACTGATCCACCGATTGCACGGCGAGCGTGAGCACCGTGCCGGCTGCGTTGGTGCTCGGGATCGTGAAGACTGCATGGTGGGCAGGTCCAGGCGTAAAGAGGATGGGCGCCGCTAAGCTCACACCGGCGAGCGGCACACCGGCGCCCTTGTCGGTAGAGGTGACGCTGACCGAGACCGCGCCGGCGACCGTGCTCGTCACCTGCGTGCTCGTTAGGCCCGTGCCGGCCGCCGTATTGATGCTCGTGGCGTTGGTGCCCGAGGCGACGAAGCGCGCCGAGCCGCTTACGGCGAGCGTGGCGGCGACCGCCTGCGCGACGTTGTTGTCGAAGAGGTCGACGAGCTGCACCGTCACCGTCACGGGGTTGCCGACCATGAGGCTCGAAACGGCCGGTGTCAGGATGAGATGGTCGGGTCCGCGCGGGATGAACGTGAGCAACAGGCAGCTTTGGCCGACGAAGCTCACTGATCCGACGCACAGGTTCATGGTCTCGGTGGCGAGGGCGTCCTGCACGCGAACCTGGCCGGCGCCTTGCGTGTCGGTGGTGCCGGTGGTGAGGGTGCCGCCCGTGGCGCCGCCACCGAGCGTCGTGTCGACGATGGAGCCGCTGTTGACGGGCGCGCCGATGTTGACGGTCAGCGTTGTGACGGTAGGCGTCACGTTGTCGAAGATGTCGACCACCTGCAGCGCATACGGCACCGGCCCACCCACCTGTGGGCTCGCGGTGCCAGCGATATTGACGTGGTTGCGCGCTGCGGGGTCGACCGTGATGTTCGGTTGCAGGCCAGTGATGCTCGCCGTCACCGTGTCGGTCGCGGTCACTGACTGCGTGCCCGAGGTCTTGAGCGTGACGCTGTTGGTGAATGTGCGCGCGCCGTTGTCGCCGGCGATGAACGTGTAGTTGCCGGGCAGGATGGGCGGGTACGGGTCGCTCGAGGTGAAGTGGATCGTGCCGAGGTAGCCGGCGGCGACGTTGCCAAACGTGTCGCGCGCCGTCACCGTCACGGTGCGTGCCACGCCCGCGGTCGTCGGCGTCGTGATACCCGTGACGCTGACTGAGACGGCGGCGGCGGGATCGACCTGGATGCCGAGCACGCTGACCGTAATGAGCGCGTTGCCCGTGTCGGTCACCTTCACCCACTCTGTTCCCGAGGTCTCGAGCACGACGCCACCCGTAAACACATGCACGCCGAGGTCGCCGCCGGCGAAGGTGAAGTCGGGAGGCAAGACCGCGAGGCCATCACTCGAAGTGAAGCGCACCGTGCCGAGGTAGGCCGTGGCCGTATTGTTGAAAGCGTCGAGCGCGGTGAGCGTGACCGTGTGTGGGTTTCCGGCGACCGTCGGGTTCGCGATGCCGCCCAAGGCCAATGTCACCGCCAGGTCGGGATTCACCTGGATGCCGACGAGCGCGTCCGTGAGGCTCGGGGTCCCCACGTCCTTGACCGTCACCGTGCGCAGCCCCGCGGTCTTGAGGGTTACACCGCTCACGAAGGTGTGGATACCCGCATCCGCGTCGATGAAGGTGTAATTGCCCGGCAGAGTCGCCGGGAACGGGTCGTCGGAGGTGAACTGGACCGTGCCCGTATAGCCCGTCACCGCGTTGCCGAAAGAGTCGAGCGCTTTGACGAGCACGCTGCTCGCCACGCCGGCGGTGCGCGGCGAGCTAATCCCCGTGAGGCTCAGCGAGAAGACAGCAGCCGGATTGACGATGATGCTCGTTTGCGAGCCGGTAATGCCCGCGAGGAGCGTGTCCGTCGCAATCACCGATCGAGTGCCGGCGGTCTTGAGGGTCACGCCGCTCGTGAAGACACGCACCCCGGCGTCGCCGCCGACGAAGGTGTAGTTGGCGGGCAGCACGGCCTGGGCGTCGGTGGAGGTGAAATGGACCGTGCCCGTGTAGGTCGTGGCGATGTTGCCGAACGTGTCATGCACCGTGACGGTGAGATTGCTCGCCACCCCGGCCGTTCTCGGCGACCCAACGCCCGCGACGCTCAGCGTCAGCACCGGGTCGAGGTTGACGAGGATATTGGTTTGCGAGCCGGTAATGCCGGCGATGAGCGTGTCGGTCGCCATGACCGAGCGCGTCCCTGAAGTCTTGAGGGTCACTGCGCTCGCGAAGAAGTGGGTACCCGCGTCCCCGCCCGTAAAGGTGTAATTGCCCGGCAGAGTTGCAGGGTAGGGGTCGTCGGACGTGAACTGGACCGTGCCCGTGTACCCCGTCGCTATGTTGCCGCACGAATCCTTCGCGGTCACCGTCACGCTGTTCGACACGCCGGCGGTCGTGCTCGCGGCGATTCCTGTCACGCTCAGCGAGGCCGGGATGGCCGAGGTGACCGAGATAGTGCCCTGCGTGCCGGTGATGCTGCCGGTTAGCGTGTCGGTGGCGGTGACGCTTTGCGTGCCGAGCGTGATGAGGGTCACGCCGGCCGCGAAGGTGTGCACGCCGCCGTCGCCAACGACGAAGGTGTAGTTCGCGGGCAAGCCCGCCGCTATGTCGACCGAGGTGAAGTGCACCGTGCCCGTGTACCCGGTCGCCGTGTTGCCGAAGGCGTCGCGGGCGGTGACCGTGACGCTCGCCGGCGTGCAGCTCGGTATGGGCGAGCCGATGCCGGAGACGACGAGCGTCGCTGCGCCCGCAGGGTTGACGACGATACCCGTCTCGCTACCGAAGATGCTGGCATTGCCGAGGTCGGTCGTGGTGACCGACTGCGTGCCCGCCGTCTCGAGCGTGACGCCGCCGGCGAACGTGTGGATGCCGCCGTCGGCCATGATGAACATGTAGTCGATGGGCAGCACGGCCAACGCATCACTCGACGTGAAGGTCACCATGCCGAAGTAGTTGGTGTCGACGTTGCCATACGGGTCGCGGGCCGTCACCGTGACCCCTTGTGCCACGCCGGCCGTGACGGATGGCGGCACGGCGGTCACCGATAACGAAACCGCGGCGGCGGGCGTGACCGAGATGGGCGTTTGTGTGCCGGTGATGCTGCCCGTGACCGTGTCGGTGGCGGTGACCGATTGGCTGCCGGACGTAATCAGGGTCACGCCGTTGGTGAAGACGTGCACGCCAGCGTCGCCAGGGACGAACGTGTAGTCGCCGGGCAGCGTGGCGCCGACATCCGTCGAGCTGAAATGCACCGTGCCGGTGTAGGACGCGACGGTGTTCGAGTACAGATCGCGCGCCGTGACCGTAACGCTCTTTTGCGTCCCGGCGACCGTCGGCGAGCCGATGCCGGCCACGAGGAGGTTGTTGACGCCCGCCGTCGACACCACGATGCCGCTGCGCAAGATCTTGATGCGCGGGGTCACCGTGTCGTTGATCAGGAACCACTGCGTGCCCGCCGTCTTGAGCGTCACGCCCGGAAGGCCGAAGCTGTGCACGCCGCCTTCGCTGGCCAGGAACGTATAGTTGGCGGGCAGGCCCGCCTGCACGTCGCTCGAGCTAAAGTGCACCGTGCCGGTGTACGCGACGAGCGCGTTGGCGCAGTCTTTGACCTGCACGTTGACGCTCGTTGCCGTGCCAGCGACGCGGGTTCCGGGAAAGCCAATTACGTCGAAGTGGTCGGCCTGACCGAGTGGGGTCTTGCAGGCGGCGTAGCGGCTGCCGCTGTCGAGCGGCCCAGGCAGGCCGCCCCAGACAATCATCTCGCGCTCGGCCCACACCGCCGTGTGACTGCTGCGGGCCGCGGGCACCTGGGCCGCGACGGCGTTCGTTGCCGTCCACGTGTTTGACGTCGCGCCATAGGGGTAGTAGCGGCCGCCGCTGTTGAGGTTGCTCGTGCCGTTGAAGCCACCCCAGACGATCATCTCTGTGCCCGTCCACACTGCGGTGTGCTGGCTGCGCAGGCCCGGCGCCGTCGTCGTGTCGGTGGCGCTCCACGACTCGCCGATGACTGGGTTGACGTAGCCGCCCGGATCGTAACGGCCGCCGCTGTTGAGATAGCTCGTGCCGTCGTAGCCGCCCCAGACGATCATCTCGCGGCCAGTCCATACTGCCGTGTGCGCGCTGCGCCCGGGCGGGGCGCCGGTCGGCGTGATCGTGGTCCAGGACTCGGCGACTACAGGGCTCACGTAGCCGCCCGGCTCGTAGCGGCTACCGTCACCGAGGTAGCTCGCGCCGTCATAGCCGCCCCAGACGATCATCTCGCGGCCGGTCCACACGGCGGTATGCGCGCCGCGTATCGGTGGCGCGTTGGTGCCTGTCATCGCGGTCCAGGCGTCGCCGATGGGCTCGTAGCGGCTGCCGTCACCGAGGTAGCTTGTGCCGTCGTAGCCGCCCCAGACGATCATCTCGCGGCCGGTCCACACCGCCGAGTGTTGGCCGCGTAGGGTCGGTACGCCAGCGCCTGTCGTAGTAGTCGTCCAGGCATCCGCGGCCGGGTCGTAGCGACCTCCCGAATTCAGGTAGCTCGCGCCGTCATAGCCACCCCACACGATCATGGCTCGCCCGCTCCACAAAGCCGTGTGCCATCGCCGCCCGCTCGGCACGTTCGCGCCGGTGCTCGTGGCGGTCCACAAGTCTAAGATGGGATCGTAGCGGGCCCCGCTGTTGACATAGCTGCCGTCATACCCACCCCAGACGATCATCTCGCGGCCGGTCCACGTAGCGGTGTGGGCGCTGCGCACCGTGGGTGCCGCGCTCGTCGGCGTCGGGGTCCAGCTATCGGCGAGGGGGGGAGGGAGGTAGCGGCTGCCGGTGTTGTAGTACCCGCCGTTATAGCCGCCCCAGATAATCATCTCCCGACCTGTCCAGACGCTAGCGAGATCGCGCACCGCCCCGGGTGCGAGGGTCAGTGTCGTGGCCGCCCACGAGTCCGTAGCGGGATCGTAGCGGCCACCGGAATTCGTGAGTGCGGAAGGTCCGATGCGGCCTCCCCAAATAATCATCTCCTGGCCAGTCCAGACGGCGACGTGCGATATTCGGGCAGCCGGCACACCCGTTGCGGTGCTCGTGGGCGTCCACGAGTCGGCCGTGGGGTCGTAGCGGCCTCCCGAATTGAGCAGAGCGCCGGTAACGGTGCTGCCGCCAAAGACAATCATCTCGCGGCCGGTCCACACGGCGTTGTGATAGATACGACCGGCCGGTCCATTCGTGAGCGTTGTTGGCACCCACGAGTTTGCCACCGGATCATAGCGGCCACCGGTGAGAAGGCGAGCGGCGCCGTCAAATCCCGACCAGACGATCATCTCTTTGCTAGTCCAGACTGCGCTGTGGTAGCCGCGAACTGACGGCACGTTGGCGCCCGTACTCGTCGCTGTCCACGAATTCGTGACCGGATTGTATCGGCCGCCGTTGTTCACGTAGCCGGCGACGAATCCGCCCCAAATGATCATTTCCCGGCCGGCCCATACGGCCGTGTGAAACTGCCGCGCCGTCGGGACATTCACTCCTGTGCTCGTCGCGACCCACGAGTCTGTCAGCGGATCGTAGCGGCCCCCGGTGTTCGTCAAGGCGGCGGCCATTCCCCCCCAAACAATCATCTCTCGGCCCGTCCAAACCCCCGTGTGGTTGTATCGAGCAGGCGCCACGTTCGCCCCAGTGCTCGTCGCCACCCACGAGTCCGAAATCGGATCGTAGCGGCCGCCCGTATTGATGCCCGTGCCGCTGGAACCGATTCCACCCCAAATAATCATCTCGCGCCCGGTCCAGACCGCGGTGTGCACGTACCGGGCGGCAGGCACGTTGGCGCCCGTGCTCGTCGGGCTCCACGACTCCTGCGCGCGGCCCCGACTGGCAGACAGGAGCACGACCGAGATGACGGCAACCACGATCCTACTCTGCATGACTCACCTCGCCGTGGCCTGAGCGCGCCAGGCCGCAACCTGGCACCGGTGTAGAGTCGAGGGGGCGATAGGAGCTCGGTTCCCCTGTGAACAGATCGCGTGCGCCGAAGGATAAAGCGGAAAGCCGCGGCCGCGTGTAGCAGCCGCCCAAGACCACAGCCGCCAAGCGGAGTCGCTGCTTCACCGAGGGAACTCCTCCCGGGATAACCTCATAAGTCTACCTGCCGCTACCGGTATCCGCAAGTTGCGTTGTCGCCACGTTTTCGCGGTACGTCGCGGGAGCGGCCGCCAGCGGGGTGCGCCCGAAGGCCAGCGGTGCAGACGGTGACGTGGCGGCGGGCGAGCCGCTGCAGGGGGACCTTGGCTCGAGCCGTGCAGCTTGGTCGTAGGTCGCCTCGCGAGTCCAGGCGATGAAACTCGTCGAATACGCTGCGCCAATTCCGCCTTGCTACCGCCGCGTCGCCGATCGGTCCTCGCCCTTGCGTGCTCGCCGCTTGGCAGCGCGGGGTGAGGGCACGGCCGCCAACGCCTGCGCCTCGGCGCGGGTCTCTCTGAGCACCCTGCTGTCCGCGAAGGCGCTCGCGGCGGCGAAGACGCGCGATAGCGCAGCCAGCAGTCGCGGGCGCGCAGCCGGCCGCGCCACCGCCTCGAGCAGGAGGTTGTGGGCGAGCGCCTCACAGGCGCGCTTGGTCGGCGACGGCGTGGCGAGCGCGCGGCGGCAGGACGTCAGGGCGCGCGCGATGCGTCCTGCAGCGAGATAGTGCAAGCATAGATGCAGCTCGGCCTCGGCGCTTGCGGGCGTGTCCGGGGTTTGCCCCTCGAGCGCGGCCACGATCTCGGACTCGATATAGCGCGCCAGCAGCTCGATGGCCGCGTCTTGACTGGGCAGGATCTCGACGCCAATGCCGCTCTCTTGCGCAGCGACGACGCGACGAACTGTGACGCGCAGTGCGAGCGGTTTAGCGACGCCGCGCAGGTGCAGGTGCAAAACGAGTCCGGTCCCCGGCAACACGCCCTCGACGCCACGCAGGAACATTCCGGTCGTGCTCAGATTCCCGGCGTAGGTCGATCCGCGCAGCGCGGCGGCCTCGTAGTCGACTCGCTCATCGACCGGAAAGCGCGTGGCGCGCGGCCTGCTGGAACCGACGCTCCTGCCGGTCCCCGCCGCGCGGCTGTTTCCTTTGTTCATGCTGACGACCGCGTTGGGTAAGATATCACGCCAACCCTTCTCCGCCATCACCATCCGCCTTACGTCATGACACCGCACAGGAAGCGAAGCTCGGGCTCTTCACTTTATCCATGCTACACTCAGGCGTAGTCACGCTGGCGGTTGTGCGCAGTGCGCGCACAGGTTTACAGCCGCGACGTGTCGATGACAGCCCGACGATGCGCGCCGACCGCAGCGACAGGCTGCGTCTCGTGCCCATCGTCCTGCTCACCGCCAATCTCGATGTCGCGATGCGCGCGAGTGGGCTCGCGGCCGGCGCCACTGCGTTTCTCAGCAAGCCGGTCTCGAGCGCCAAGCTGCGCGAGTGTGTCGATGAGCTGCTCGCTTAGGAGGCGGACGTTGGGGCTACCTCGAGACTACGAGTGCACGCCGGACCTTCGCCGCGCCGCTGGCCGAGGCGGCACGCACGGCGGCTCTGGTTCATCGCGAGGGCCTGGGCCTATGACCTCATCGCGGACTCGCCGGCGCTCGGCACTGCCGATCGCACGCACATTGAGAAGGATCTGTTGCACACCTTCGGCGACGACGCCTGTGACGGGACTCTGTGTCTTGTGCGTCGCGATCCGCCCAACAGCCTGCGCCGGCTCGCGATCGCGCAGGACTCGTTTCTTGTTGGCTTCGAGGGCGTGTTGACCACCGATGGCTGGTCCCCCCTTCGCAACATCTTCGAGTCTTCTGCCGATACATCCCGACATGCCGAACGCACACATCACGACCAAAGGCAGCCGCACGCCCCACCCCTTGGCCGCGCCCCACGACCACGCAGGGCCGAACAAGACGCGACCGAAGACCGTGGCTCCGGCCGCTGATCTGCCACACGGCGGCGAACGCGGCTCGCAGAAGGCCATCGGCTCGCAACGACCTGCGCTTCCGCGCGGTGAGGCACCCCGTGCTGCATCCCGCGCCATCGCCCTCCAGACGGCAACCGGGGCCATCAAGACGGCCAAACCCGCGCTCGTCAAGGCGGTGGGCACGCTCGAGAGCGCAGGGGGTCACGGCGTTTGGTTCGCCTCCGTTTCGCCGTTCGACGTGCAGCAAAAACGGCAGGGCTTCTATCTCGTCACCGCCGTGCCGCCCAAACCTGATCCAGCGTCTGCGATCTACCTTTTGCGCACCGAGCATTCGCGCGCCTACTTGGCAGGTCTGTTGGCAGCAGGGGTACCCGTGCTGCTCGGCCTAATGCCCGACGACGTCACTGCTACGGCCGCGGCGTTCGGTGACGACTGTCAGCTCGGAGCCGACGGCCTGGCCGCCGGACGGATCGAAGGGCACAAGAACGCCATTCTGCTGCAGCCCACGGCTGACAAGTACACGCTCGCGCACGAGCATCAGCACTGGCTCGACTTCGAGAACCCCGGTCTAGAGTCGGACTTCATCGCCGAGATGAAACCCTTTGCCAAAGCCGTAGGACTATCGAAGGACGAGCAGGCCTGGATGGTTCGCCTGATGCGGGAGCTACGCGGCCACGTCGCGCAGGAGCTGCAAGCCAACCGCGACCGCGAGGCCGGTTTGCCACAGGTTGGCGAGGACGGCGCGGTGCACGCGGGCAAGGGCAAGCAGCTCCGGGAGATCTACGCAAGCGCGTGCTTCGCCCCAACCTACTTGTTCGACTCGACCTATCGGGACGCCATCAGCCGCATCGTCGGCACGGTCGCTAAGCGTGGTCCCGCGTCGGTTCGGGCGCTTGCCAAGCTGTTCACGAGGTATGACCTCTCGGGTCAGCCGGGCACCACGATCTCGTTCGCGCAGTATGTGCGGGGGGCGTAGCCAGGCGGGCTGACTCCTATCACCGCGTCGCGGATTCGCCGCGCACGAACCGCACTCGCGGCATCCACGAGACGTTCTTCACCAACTGCTCGCGCAGCTTCTCGTCGCCGAGCGCCACGTCGATTGTGCCGGCGATCTCCCAGAACACCTCGTCGGCCGGTCGTTTCGGCAAGTAGAGCTGCTCCACCCGACGAACCCCCGCGGCTTGATTCTCCCACCCGGTCCAGCGCAGGAGCATAAACCCTTCGGGCAGCGTGACGACGTGGTTGACGATCACCCGCGCAGCCGTCTTGGCGAACAGGTCACGCTCGTACTCGGCCCATTGTGTGTCGTTGTTCGCGAGCGCCGCCTGGATCTTGCCGGGCGCCGCGGTGGCGACGGGCTGCGACATCGGCTCGTCGGCTCGATAAAAGCCGCGGGCCGCCGTGAAGAGCAGCTCCGAGTGTTGCCAGGCGCTGTCGGCCTTGGCTACTGCCGCGAGGTCAGCGTTGGCGCCCTGGCCGGCCAGCGAGCGCTGCACGGTCTGGGCTTGGCGCAGCCGCTCGGCGTGCACGGCGTCGAGCTTTGGATAGACCTCGAAGTAGAAGCGGCGGTTGGCGAAATCGGGCAGCGTGGCGATGCGGCCAAAGGTGTCGCCCTGCGCGCCGCCGCAGAGCGACTTGAGGGTGGCGAGACCCTCCGGATCGCGGGTCGAGGCATCGATGCGCGCGAGCTCGGCGGCGAGATCTTGCGCCGTGATCGGGTGCCCGAGCCGCTCGAGCGTGGTCTCGAGCAGGGCTCCTTGAATGAGCTGCGAGACAGCGTAGAGGCGCGGATTCTCGGCCTCCGGGTACTTCCAGTGGACGATGCGCTCGCGCGTGGCGAGGTCGCTTTCGGCGAAGATTTTGTTGCCGACGCGCAACGGTGGCGCCGCTTGGGGTGCGGCCGCGGAGAGCGCGGGGGAGGGGGTCGATGTGGGGGGTAGGCTTTGCGTCCGCTCGTGGCAGCCGCACAGGACCATAGCCGCCAATAGGAGTCGCGTCTTCATCTCGGGCACTCCTGCCTCGGATAACCGCGAGGAGTGTATGCGCCGCCACCGGTCTTCGCAAGTTGCGTCGTCGTCGCGCCTTCGAGGTGCGCCGCCTGAGCACGCTCGGGCGCGAGCGTCCCCCGGGGGCTATCGAGTGGCTTTTCGAGTAGCCTCATTGTCCAGTAGGAGAAAGCCATGTCCTTCGGCCCGCTCATTTCCGCCGACGCCATCACCGCGTCGACGACGCCTCTTTGCCTCATCGACGCCCGCGCCGGCGCCGACGTCTATGCCGCGGGTCACCTCGAGGGCGCCGTCCACGCCGACCCCAATCGCGACCTCAGCACTGCGTTGACGCCGGGGTTCGATCCCGCCCGCGGCGGTCGGCACCCGCTGCCCACCCCCGCCACGTGGGCCGCCCGCCTCGGCGCCTGGGGCATTGGGCGCGAGACTCGGGTCGTGGCCTACGACGACGACCCGGGGCCAGGCGGCGCTTGCCGACTGTGGTGGATGCTGCGCGCGTTCGGGCACGCGAGCGTCGCGGTGCTCGATGGCGGCTTGAGGGCCGCACGCGCCGCGGGTCTGCGCGTGACGCCGATCGCGCCGACGCCGCACATCGTTCCTCCCTACCCCTGCGGCCACTGGCTCTTGCCCGTCGTCGACCTCGACACGGTCGCCCGCCGTCTCGGCGACCCTGACTGGAAGGTCCTCGATGTGCGAGCGCGCGAACGATGGCGTGGCGAGCTCGAGCCGCTCGACCCGGTCGCGGGCCGGATCCCGGGCACCGTGAACTTGCCGTTCGGCGAGAACCTCGCGCTTGAGGGTCGCTTCAAAGGCGCCGATGAGCTGCGCCGGATGTATCTCGGCGTCCTCGGTACTGCGAGGCCCGAGCACCTCATCGTGCACTGCGGCTCCGGCGTCACGGCGTGCCACACGCTCCTCGCGCTCGAGCGCGCGGGGCTCGCAGGTGCCGCGCTCTACGTCGGCTCGTACAGCGAGTGGTGTAGGAGCGGCAGGCCGCTGCGACGGGGCGCCGATCCTCGAGAGTGAGCCTCGACCGGCACGCGTCAAGGGTCGATCGTCGTCAATGCGACCTCGTATGACGGCCCTGTCATCGCGGCCGGATTTTTGCGACGGTCACCGCGCCGATGCTACGTGAACTCACCGTTCTTTTGTCTTCGAGGAGAGTGGCATGCGTTCATGGTTCGGTGTGGTGGCAATCGGCGCGGCTTGCATCGTCTCCGCGTGCGGCAGCAAGAGCGTGTGCGAAGAGTACACGCGCTGGGTAGAGGACAGCTGCGTGGTGGCCGGCGGAACGTCGCGCAATGTCGGCGTGGCCGCGATCGGATGCAGCAGCGAAGCCGAGACCTCGATCCGCCGCAGCCTCGACTGCGCCAAGGTCAATCGAGAAGGCGCTTGCGGCGAGGACTTCAAGAAGGTCGCCGAGTTTGCTGCTTGCGTCGCCAAGCGCGCCGAGGCTTCGTCGATCGCCGTCGTGGCTCCCCCGGCTCGTGGGGCGACGCGCCCGGTTCACGCGGTCGTGCAGTCGGGCCGCGCGGTCGTGCCATCCGGTCGTGCGCCGGCGCCGTCCGCTCGAGTGGTAGCGCAGCCGGGCCGAGCGACGGCGGCCGCATCGAAGGCGCCCGCGCGCGCGAGCCCGCGCCGCTCTTAGGCTCCACGGGCTCTATGGGCTCTA
>Ga0315268_10001387_pt1 | contig 27796 bp, 22 predicted proteins | sample C1_top_MG_FD_204535 | JGI IMG/M metagenome (GOLD analysis project Ga0315268, IMG submission 204535) | Sediment microbial communities from Yellowstone Lake, YNP, Wyoming, USA - C1_top | ecosystem: Environmental > Aquatic > Freshwater > Lake > Sediment | place: USA: Wyoming | collected 2017-08-01
GGTACCAGAGAAAGCTGGACGCGTTCACTTGATGAGTTCTCTTGAACTGACAGTCGGCAAGATTTAACTACACCTACCATATTCAACGCCAAACAGCATGGGCCGGTAGATCAGCGGAAGATCGCTCGCTTGGCATGCGAGAGGTCGCGAGTTCAAATCTCGCCCGGTCCACACTCATGCATAGCCAGACAGATAGCTTTTTGACTCAATTGGACCGGATTTATCCGATTTCACCTTTTTGGCCTTGGAGGACGGATTAACCGAGCCCCATGCTCGGTCGATCTCCTCCCGCACCATGGCGTCCGATTTTCGGCAGTAGTAGGTTTCCGTGGTTTTTGTCGACGAATGCCCCATGCTTTTCGATACAGCGTCGATTGTCGTTCCCCGATCGAGAAGAAGCTGCCCGTAGGTCCGTCTCAGGCTCCGGATGTCGAACTTCACGCCCGACAGCCGCTCTACCCTGCGCTTGAGCCCGCCTATGCCCTGTGCAGTGTAGAAGTCCATCCTGCCCCTTGGGGAGATGCTGGGGACGAGGGGAACGACATCCTCGCGGATGTCGCGCCTGTACAGCATTTCTGCCCGGGCGGTCATGTAACGGACCACATACTCTCTGGCTGGCTCTGGTATGTACACGACCCTCTTCTCACCCCAGCTGTCCTCTCCCTTCGGGTGGCGGACCCTGATGGTCCAATCCCGCATATCCAGGTCTTCCAAGTGAGCGAGCCTTAGCTCGCTCATCCTGAGGCCGCAGTATCCGTAGATGGCCATCAGAAATCCTGCGACCCGCCCTCTCCAACCAGGGATAGCTTCCGCGGACGCCAATATCCTTCGGAAGTCGTCCTCTGGCAGGGAAGGCAACCTTCGGACGCGCTGCGGGGGTATGGCCTTCTTGTTCTGCTCCCGGAGGTTGGCTATTACGGGGTTGCCGCACCAATCGAGGAAGACCTCAAGCTGGCCTATCTGCTTGCTCACCGTGTTGACGCTCAGGCCCCTCCCTCTCATGTCCTTCAACAGCTCCGTGACCTCCAAGACGCCCATCTTCATCGGGTTGTACGTCCGGATCTTCTTCTCGTTCTTCAACCGCCGTAAGTCCGCGCCGAGCTTCCTGAGCTTCCTGTGCCTTTCCGCGACGGTCGCAGGGGAGTAGAACCCCTCGGTATCCGCCGTGTGGCGCGCCAGGAGCGTCAAGTAGGGGTTGCAGCCCAAAGACTGTCCCCTCCTCTTCCGGCCGGGCTTTCGTCGATTCTTGCCCACGGAGGCCTCACTACAGCCGCCTTCTGCCTGTTGGACGGCATCAGATCGGCGCTCCACGCCCTGTTCGGGCGCAGGCCTGTGAGAGCTCGCGGAAAGCTTAACCCTTGCCATTCTGACCAGCGCCAGAGCAGAGCTGCTTGGCAGGATCTACGATCGAAGGGAGAAACGCGAGAACTGGAATGCTGGCACGGCAAACGGTCTGTTGGCGTTTCCAGTGAATCCATCCACATGGAAAGATTTGGGGAGTATCTGAGAGTGGAATCTTTCCACATGGGTGGATAATGAGTTCGTGGCGATACCCGAGATCAAGCTGGCACTCGACTTGCGCGCAGTCTTTCCACCTGGCTGGAATTACGGCAAGAATGGGTGGCGACGATGCTTGGCTCGAGAATGCGCGCCCGTCTCTGGCGGCTCTGGATTTCATCAAGACCAAGCCCTCCGATGCCGGCCAATCAATGGGATGAGAACAAGGGGGCGCCAACCCAGCCTTCGTGGATTGGCGCCCCAAAGGGTTTGAACATCCTGTCAGCCAGCTCACTCATTCTGGTCCTCGACCTCGATATCTTCGTCCCCCTCTTCCGACTCATCTTCGCTGTCGGGGAAGCTCTCTATGTACTGCAACACGGCGTGGACAACCAATTCCCGAACGGTGATGCCCATCGCCTTGGCAGATTCCTTCAGTTCCTCCGCAAGCGCGCCTTCAAATTCTAATGACACGGTTTCCATATATTTCTCCTGGGCATTAGCCCGCACAAGGTTATCTCCGTCATTTGCATATGTCGAAGGTGTGACGGTTTTTCCATGCTTTACATGCAATCGGACCGCCCCGCGTCCCACGCAATCGCGAGTTAGCTGGATGTCATGACTTAATCCAAGACTCCTGGTCGAGAATCGGATTAATTGCGTAATATTGACCGAAAAATGATTACCGTTTTTCCTATTTCCTTTTCTTCCTTTTTCCAGGTTTCCTCAGTCACCAGCGCTGACACTATCGTAGTCATCTTCCTCGCCTCGATCCTCTGCCATCAATCAGAGGACGGTTCTACTGATGCCTTCTTGGCCGATTCGCGGTACTGCGACATGTAGCAGTTCCAGCACAATCCCTTTCCCTTCACCACCTTCTTCCCGCACCTAGTACAGAGATGGCCAGGGCAGTACTTCCTTGGATGCTGCACGGGAGTTCCACATATTGGGCAGCGATGCCTCCTCCTTTCCGCGTCGCGCTCTCTCTTTCTTCGCTTGGATCGCTTTCGGATCAAGTCTTGCATTTTCCAAAGGCAACGACGCGAACAGTAAGGAGAGCTAGCTCGTTCTTCCGGTTTATCGGCGCCACAGATTATGCAGAACGGCAGTAGGTTGCGATTCTTGCATCTGTTGATTGTCATATCGAAGCACCTCCGATATCCTTTTCGTGAGGGCCAAAAACGCCCTCTGCGCGCCAAAATGATCTAAAGGTTCGAATGTTTCAAAGGTGCTCGAATCGTTTCTCAAATTGCCAAGCAGGCTACTTGGAAATACTCTAGACGTGTAGATTAAATCTCCGCTGGCCATCGAATGTCCAACCACATGGAAAGACATGCTTGGCTGCGCTGGCTGAAGTCAAGTCTTTCCACCCGGAAAGATTGTTCCATTCTTGATCCTGTCGCCTGGTCACATCGATCAGAAGAGTTGCGCCAGCTCGGGCGGCATGGTTGAACTAAGCATGAGGTCATTATCCGCTGGATTTGACCTTTCGACGAAGGCCGACTCAATTCATTGATTTGAACACTAATTCACAATCAAATATCAAAATGTGCGAGGGCCCGGATTATGGCCTGGAATCTACCGGTGATTAAAGGTGGATGCTATAATTACCGGTACGAAATGCGTGGCCCTCGAGCTCTATTTTCTTACCGGTAGAAAATGCTTTCCGAGGTTTGCATGGCCGAGTTCTGCTGAGAATCGCTCAGGTGGCCGGAGGTGCTGGCGGCTCGACCTTGATATCCCCCGAGTCCATGGGAGACGACTTCTTCTTCCTCATCATGATGGCTATCGCGACCACGACGACAACGACGATGATGGCTACGATGCCCCCGTAGAGCATCAAATCGCCCGAAGTGCCTCCACCGGTTCCGCTCGTGTCGACTGTGAACTGGATGGTCTGGGTGATCTCGTTTCCGGCAGCGTCGAACGCTTTCACCGTAACGTTGTGCATTCCGTCGGCTAACCCTTGGAAGTTGCGCGACGTCGCCATGCCGACCGAGGTGAACGCGCCTCCGTCTACGCTGACCTCGAAGCGATCGATGCCGCTCGTCGCGTCCGAACCGGTCCAAGAGATGATGACATGGTCGACGGTCGCTTCGAATCCGGACGTCTGGTTGATGGTCAGGGTTGGGTCCGTCTTGTCGATTTTGACCGTCACGGATTTCACCGTCTCCGCGAATCCGCCGAAGTCTGTCGAGTAGTACTCGACAAGTGTCGTCCCATCGTTGCTCAGAGCGACGTTCCCCGCATAATTGTTCCACGATCCGCCGTTCAGCCTGTATTTCGTCTCGTTGACTCCGCTGACATCGTCGGTGGCTGATAGGTTCAGCGTGACCGATGTTACATACCAGCCGTTCTCGCCGACAGTCCCCTCGAGCGTTGCTGTCGTTACAGGTGCGGCTTCTGCCACCGTTAGTGTCCTCGTGGCCGTCGATTCCAGGCCTCCCGTGTCCCTCACCGCGAGCTTGACAGTTTTGACTCCATTGGACGAATACTGATGAACTGCAGTCTTGGTCGTCGACCAGGCGGTCTCCCATGTGCCGTCGTTCTCCCAGTCCCATCTTACCTCAAGCACGACGACAGCATCTTCAAGGTCCGATGAGGTTGAGGCGTCGAATGAGAATATCTGAGTGATATTGCCTGATGCAGGAGCTACCGTGAAAGAAGCTGTTGGAGCTGCGTTCACGACTGTGACCGCTTTCGTAGTCTGATTTGTCAGTCCGCCGGTGTCCCTGACCTCCATCCGTATCGTGTAAGTCCCAGGAGTAGAGTACTGATGCGCCGTTGTCTTCGTCGTCGACCAACCGATATCCCACACCCCATCATTGTTCCAGTCCCACCTGACCGCGAGCAGACCTGAAGCATCTTCGCTATCCGATGAAGCCGAGGCGTCAACGGAGAATACCTGCGTGATATTGCCCGAATCAGGCGCCACGCTGAAGGACGCGGTCGGCGGAGTGTTCGAAGTAGGTGGCAATACTATGACTTGTCTTGCCGCGCTGTTGGTCAGTCCTTCGGTGTCTCTGACTTCCATGCCTATCGTATAGGTGCCAGAGGAGAGGTACTGATGGGTTGCGGTCTTCACTGTCGACCAGGATGTGTCCCATACGGCGTCGTTCTCCCAATCCCATCTGACTTCCAGGGCTGAAGTCGAATCCTCCAGGTCTGATGAGGATGAGGCATCGAAGGAATAGATTGTATTGGTGTCCCCAGAGGTCGGGTTGACCGTGAATGCGGCGACCGGGGCGTTGTTCACGACAGTGACTTCTCTCGTGGCATGATTCATCAGTCCGCCAGTATCTCTGACCTCCAACTTGACCGTGTAAGTCCCTGGAGCAGAGTACTGATGCGTGGCCGTCTTCGTCGTAGACCATCCAATATCCCATGTCCCATCATCATTCCAGTCCCATCTGACCTCGAGAGATGAAGATTGATCCTCATTGTCATATGATAGCGAGGCGTCGAAGGAGAATGTTGTCAACCTGTCACCAGTGGATGGAGAGACCGTGAAAACCGCCAGTGGATGGCTATTTCGGAGAGTCGTCCGAGGATAGTAATCCTTCGCTCCCGCGCTTCCCGAGAGGTTATACGGCCAATCCACAATCCCATCGAAGTTGGCATCCGGCGTCGTCAAATCGCTCCAATAGTTGCCATAGCCGTCCGTGCTGTTCCACATGTTACGCACACCATCATCTATTGCCTGTGCGCTGTTGTCTATGAATGTGTTGTTCCATATCCTGTTGTCTCTGCCGTACATCGCAACGCCGCGATAACCATTGCCCTCCACCCAGTTGTGCAGAATACTGTTGCTCAAGCCGCTGATCGTAATACCATCAACTGAGTTTGAGGAGCAGTTGTTGTTGAGCAGAGCGTTGTTGTTAGCACCTTGCACATAGAAGCCATAGGAGTCTGCCGAGCAGTTGTTATTGCTGAGAGTGTTGTCGTTGCTCGAGGAGGTAAGGTCTATGCCATCGTAGACGTTGTTCGAGCAGTCATTGTTGCTCACCGTGTTGTTATTGCTCGATGATTCGAGAACTATACCTGCATATCCATTGTTCGAGCAGTTGTTGTTGACCAGAGCGTTGTTGGTCGACTGACGGATGATTATGCCATAAGAGTTGCCCGAGCAGTTATTGTTGACCAGAGCGTTATTGGTCGATAAGTCGTAGAATATGCCCCAATGATTGTTCGGGCAGCTATTGTTGCTCAGCGTGTTTTTGCTCGATGCGTAGAGCAATATACCGTACAAATTGTTCGAGCAGCTGTTGTTCGCAATGATCACGCCCGATGAGAAGCTGAGAGTAATTCCAATTCCTGCATGGCTCAGCCTCTGATTCTCGACAGTGACATTTGTGCAGTTGGCGAGGATGATCTGCCCTGCCCCCTTTGGCACGGTTGTTCCGTTCTGGTCTTTGTAGTAGAAGAATGGCTTCCCGTTGACCGTGTTAGACGCGTCAATGCTATGAGAGTTCCAGTGAGAGACATCATAGCCCCAAATCCGCATCCCATCTTGGAGAAAGATGTTTCCGCTCAGCGTGTTGTTGCTCGATAACTCGAGCCATATGCCCCACTGACCGCTCGAGCTGCAGTTGTTGTTAATGAGCTTGTTGTTGCTCGATGCCCAGATGCATATGCCATTTCCATTGTTCGAGCAGTTGTTGTTGATTACCGTGTTGTTGTTGCTCGCCATGGTGGTGAAGCTCAATGAACCGATACCTATGCCTGCATATCCATTGTTTGAGCAGTTGTTGTTGCTTACCATGTTGTCGTTGCTCGATGAATCTAGGTGTATGCCATACCCATTGTTCGGGCAGCTGCTGTCGTTCAGCGTGTTGTTGCTCGATGCCCAGAGGTATATGCCGTCTCCATTGTTCGAGCAGTTGTTGTCGTTCAGGACGTTGATGTGGGTGGACCCTTGAAGGAAGATGCCAGATCCGCTGTTCGAACTGCAATTGTTGTTGTTAAGAGTACAGTTGCTCGATGAATAGATACCTATGCCGTCATATCCATTGTTTGAGCAATTGTTGTTGCTGAGAGTGATATGACTTGACGAGTCGAAATAAATGCCATAACACACATTGCTCGAGCAGTTGTTGCTGTCCAAGGTGCCATTGACGCAGTTGCCCAGGCGAATACCGGAATACGGATACACGCCGTCATAGGCAAGGCATTTCCTAACACTGAAGTGTGCATCAGTGTTGAGTATCTCGATTCCGTTGGCAGTCGAGGCATTGATTTCCCATCCTTCGATTATGTAAGGGTCCGATTCCGTTCCGCTCCCCCAAACGACACCGCTCACGTTGGTGAAGCCTGCATTGCCATCGATGAGAATCGGGTTATGAACGGCCAAGGCGAGGGTCTTGGCGGCGGTAGGGATTTCTCGAACTGCAGTATCGGTCAGATCCGGTGAAGGAGGGACCAGCAACCCGAGCATCGCGGAAAAACAGAATGCGATTGCGATCATCGCGGACAACAATCTCTTTCGTTCGACCCGCGACGCTAGCTTCCTCACGCTCTTTCCCCCTCAAACCACGACTGGGCTGCGATAGGCATCTGCCTATGTTGTACTTGGAGATTGCCACCTCGACCGAGAGGACGCACGCTCACCCACGGAAATCCAAGCCTAGCTAGTAAGCGAAGGTGGTTTCAGCCCTTACAGGTGACGCAGGACAGGGTCGGTCTAGCTCCTCCGACGCACAAGAAGAACTACTGCGATGGCCACTGCGGCAGCTCCAACAATGCCCAGAATGACTATCGTTTGCCACGGGGTGCCGGCACCAGTTGTGACAGTAGTGACCTCGATCTCGACGGTCTTCTTTGTGATGTCGCCCAATGCATCTGTCACGGTCAGGTTCACATGGTAGTTGCCCACGTACTCGTAAGTGTGCGTCGGGTTCTGGACAGTGCTAGTGCTTCCATCGTCAAATTCCCATAGGTATGTGCATGGCATAATGCCCCCAGTCACAGAGCACGAGAATGACACGGCAAGCGGCACGAAACCCGATTTCGGGTCTGCGTCGATTTGCACGCTTAGCGGTGAGGTAGGCGCGGCTATCGGCTTCGCTGAGACCTCGCTTGAAAGTGGACTATCGCCCATGGGGTTGAGCGCGGTTACCTGATAGTAGTAAGTCACACCATTCGTCAGCCCCGTATTGGAGTACGTAAGGACGACTCCGATCCGAACGAGGAACGATTCATCACCGGAAGATGTGCTGCGATAGATCTCATAGCCAGATATCGGCAAACCACCATCCGAGGATGGAGCCTGCCAAGTAAGGGTCACTTGACCTGCGGCAGGTGTTGCGCTCAGACTCCGAGGAGCAGTTGGCGGAGCCCCGGGCGTGGCCTGCACTTCGCTCGATTTGGAGCCTTCGCCGATTGAGTTCGTGGCGCTGACCTGGTAGTAGTAGGTCACGCCGTTAGTCAGACCCATGTCCGTATACGTGAGGACATCGCCAAGTTCGACAAGAAGCATCTCGCTGCCAGACGAGGTGCCACGGTAGATGGTGTAGTTTGTCACGGGCATTCCCCCGCTCGACGAAGGGGTTCCCCACGCCAATGCCACTTCACCCGGCGCAGGGGTCCCAAGCAGATTCCGAGGGGCAGATGGCGCAGTCGCGGGTGTCGCCTGTATCTCGCTGGACCGAGGACCTTCGCCGATTGAGCTCGTGGCGCTGACTTGGTAGTAGTAGGTCACGCCGTTTTCCAAACCGCTGTCCGTGTAGGCTAGCACGTTCCCCAGGGTGGTGAGATAGGATTCTCCACCGGAGGTTGTGCCCCGGTATATCGTGTAGTTCGTGACTGGCGTCCCGCCATCCAAGAAGGGGGGTTCCCATTGCAGCGCTACCTGGCGGTCCTCCGCGGTCGCAGACAGGCCAGTTACTGGCGAGGGAATGGAGAGATGCCCGGGCGTCGCCGACGCTTCGTTCGATCTAGGCCCCTCACCTATGGCGTTGACTGCGGTAACCTGGTAGTAGCATGTGACGTCATTCATCAGACCCGTGTCAGTGTGCATCAGGACATTGCCAAGCTCGAGGAGGAGGGACTCGTCTCCAGGAGATAGACCGCGGTATAGTCGATAGTTGGTGACAGGGGATCCGCCTTCGGAGAGTGAGACTTGCCAATAAAGGGCAACCTGGCCATCCCCAGATGTGGCTCCGAGGCTTCGGGGAGAAGAAGGAGTGGTGGCCGGCATTGCCGAGACCTCGCCGGACAAGGGGCCCTCGCCCATAATGTTGACCGCGCTGGCCCTGTAGTAGCATGTCACGCCGTTCGTCAGACCCATGTCTGTGTAGTTGAGCACAGCTCCGAGCTCCACTAGGATGGATTCGCCTCCGGGAGAGACCCCACGGTAGAGTCGGTAGCCGTTCGTCGGAGAACCGCCATTGGATGCGGGGGGCTGCCATGTGAGGATGACTCTCGCATCTCCAGGGGTCGCCAGAAGAGACTGCGGACTGGTTGGCACACTTGCCGGTGTCGCCGAGACCTCGCTGGACCAGGGACCTTCTCCGACCGTGTTTGCTGCGGCAATCTGGTAGTAGTATGTCACACCGTTTATCAGGCCAATGTCCAGGTATGTGTGGATGTCCCCTACGGTAACGAGAACGGATTCTCCTCCCGAGACGGTCGCCCGGCAGATCGTATAGTTCGTTATTGGGGAGCCTCCGTCGGAGGAAGGCGCTTGCCATGCGAGGGATACATATGTATCTCCAGGAACTACCTGGAGGACCGCAGGAGCTCTCGGAGAATTCAGCGGGCTTTCGTAGACCCAGGAATCATCGATGGCTGCCCCGAAGAGTTCTCCGCCGACGAGGACGATCCTATCAGACTGGGAGTCATAGGCCATGGCATGATTTGCTCGTATCATAGGGGCGGGGACCGGGTTCATCTCCGTCCAGGTGTTCACGTCAAAATCATAGACCCACGTCTGGTTGGTGCGAAAAGTAAAATCCTTCCCACCGAAGAGGACGATACAGTCAGATTGAGAGTCGTATGCGATAGCGTGCCCATACAGGGTCGGCGGTTTCGTTGCCGGATTCATGTTCGTCCACGTGTCCCTGTCATAGTCATATGCCCAGGTCTCGTCGTTGGGGAGGAAGTCGTAGCCATTAAATTTCGCACCACCGAACATGATCACTCTGTCCGAGAGCGAGTCATAGGCCATCGCAGGTGTCCACCCGGCAGAGGGTGATGAGGACGGATTCATTTTCGTCCACGTATTCGTGTCGAATTCGTAGGCCCAAGTGTCATTGAAGCTATCTAGATAGGGACTAGTGCTCCCGCCGAACAGGATGACACGATCCGACTGCTCGTCATAAGACATCGCGTGCCCAAATCGGGCTGCGGGTTTCGTTGCAGGACTCGTGTTCGTCCACGTGTTCGTGTCATAGTCGTAGGCCCAGGTTTCGTCGCTAAGCGGGTAACCGCCGAAGAGGATGATTCGGTCCGATTGCGAGTCGTAGGCCATTGCGTGCCAGTACCGGGCCGAGGGGTGGATCGCCGGATTCATGTTTGTCCAAGTATTCGTCTCAAAATCGTAGGCCCAAGTCTCGTTATCGCCGGCCAGTGACCATGACCATGACTCACTGCCCCCGAAGAGAATGACCCGATCCGAAGATGTGTCATAGGCCACCGCACAGCTATAGCGACCAGATGGCCTAGGCGCGCCCACGTTGCTCCAAGCATCCAAATCGAGATTGTATGCCCACGTTTCTGTGTTCTCCGAACTACCGAATATGACTACTCGGTCCGACTCAGAGTCATAAGCCATAGCACTGCAAACTCGGGCGGACGGTGCGGCGACAGGATTCTGGCAAATCCACGTGTTCGTCTCGAAATCGTACGCCCACGTGTCGTTGGGGAGGGGGTCGTAGTCTGCCCTGCCGCCGAATAGAACAACCCGGTCTGATTGCGAGTCGTAGGCCATCGCGTGCTCCCACCTTGCAGAAGGTCTCGTGGCCTGGCTCATGTTCGTCCACGTATTTGTGTCGGAATCGTAGGCCCAGGTCTCGTTGCTTAGGGGGTAACCGCCACCGAAGAGGATGGTCCGGTCTGATTGTGAGTCGTAGGCCAGGGCAAGGTACGAGCGAATCGAGGGCTGGATAGCGGAGCTCTTGTTCGCCCACAGGTTGGTCTCGAAGTCATAGGTCCATGTTTCGCTGAAGATGCCTTCGTATTGGCCGAACAGCATGATCCAATCTGATTGCGAGTCGTAAGCCATCGCATGCCCGTCGCGGCCACCAGGACTCGTGTCAGGATTCATGGCCGTCCACACATTCCCCTCGAAGTCGTAGGCCCATGTGTCATCGAGGCGGTGGCCCGCCTGGTCGCAGCCGCCGAAGAGGATGATCCGGTCGGATTGCGAGTCGTAGGCCATCGCATGCCCGTATCGGGCCGACGGGTTCATCGCCGGCTTCATGTTCGTCCACGTGTTCGAGTCATAGTCGAAGGCCCAGGTGTCGCCGTAGTATCCAGAGACACTCGAAATACCACCAAAGAGGATGACGCGGTCCGATTGCGAGTCGTAGGCCATCGCTGGGGATAGTCGACCAGCTGGATCGGTGAGGACATTGGACCACATCCCATCAGATCCGATCGTCAGCATACCATCGCTCTTTCCAATGGATTCGTGGACATTGGTCTCGTTATTGAACGCAGTCATGTCGAGCACACCTGACGCGATTGGCCCGCTGATGAATCCGAGAAGAGTCGGCAGGACCAGCAGAAGAACTACTGTCAGAGAGGCATGGCGCGGCGCCTTCTCTCTGGCTCGGGATGTACCCATCCTTTCTCCGTTCCCCTTTCTCGGTTCTACGGGATTCATGGATGGTGAGCCCCAATCCAAGCCACGGACTCTGTGACTGTCTTCTACCATTCTCCCCCTCGAACCACGGCCGAGCTGCAATAGGCATCAACCTAGGTTGTACTTGGAGATTGCCACATCGACCATCGAAGCGCCTCGGGTTCGGACCAATGCGCAACTTGCGGTTTGAACATTGATTCGCACCAAGATACTAAGAAGTGCGAGGGCCCGGATTTGAACCGGGGGACTCCTGCGAGAACAGATCTTGAGTCTGTCGCCTTTGACCGAGCTTGGCTACCCTCGCGCAGAGCCCTAGTTACACCTGATGCAATATTAAACGTTCGCAAACCCGTACGGGCAAGGACCATGCCAAATCGACGAGCGCGTCTTGACATTGGCCGTGGAGGTCGCGTATTAGGCGAAGCGTTTCCAACCACATGGAAAGACACGCTTGACTGCGCTGGCCGAAGTCAAATCTTTCCAGGTGGAAAGATTGCTCCATTCTTGATCCTGCCGCTAGGTCACGCCGACTTGACGAGAAACATCTTGCCTTTCGAACGGAGAATCCATCCCTTTCTGGAAATCGCGGCGATATGCTTTGACGAGCAATTCTGGAAAGCTCTCTTCGACAAGGTTATGTGATCGTCGTCGACCCATCTGATGTGAACCCAGCACCTAGGTTGGAGATTAACTATACTGGCGACTCGCCCTCGCTTCTCAAGTGATGCCATTGAGCGATAGATGCTCTTCGAGTGCCGCCACTCGCGGCACGGCTGTTCACGATAGACCCTCTTCTGCTCGCCAAAGGCCTGCCGTTTTGCCAGATCTAGCGAGTAATCTCGCGCCGACCTTACCATCATCCTTCTAACTAGATCGCCCTCAATCTTGGGAAGTCGCATCTCCACCAAGTCGAATAGGGATAGAATCCCCTTCCTCCTGAGCTCCTTCATGACTTGTTTCTGAAAAGCCGAAAGTCCGTGTCCCATATTGACTACAGACAGGTATCGGTTGTAGAGGCTATAAGCCCCATCCGGTTCCACACTTAGAACAGGGGTCGCGGGAAGAGAATGCAACGAGCTTGAGATTGACCAAAAATCAGAAACAGGTCAAGCTCGCTGAGAAGGGCAAATTCGGCCTTAGCCAGCAAAATAGTGGACCTTGTGGGATTAGGAGCCACGAAACTAACTGGCTGACCCTCGAAAATGCCCTTTCTAGGGCGTCTTCGCCGATGAGAAGAATCGAGAGATGACCAAACCCTTTCCTTTTTCTTCCTAGCCGATCTTAGATTCAGCATAGGGTCTTCTCAGTTCCATCTTCCATATCTTGTCCAGCAGAGCATGCATTTCTCTTCTTGTCAACGCATACTTACCGCCACCCATGTTGGCTTGAACTGTCCTAGTAATTGGCCCTTTGATCGCCCACACCAACTCTCCTTTGTACGAGCAGGGGCAGTATCTAGTTCTTGGGTGCAATGAGAAGAGTGCATCTGCAATGGATTCAAGAACCGCCATCGGTCTTGGTTCTTTCTTAGCGGACACAATATCTCTCGGCAACTGTTTGAGCATCTGCGAGACCTCCTGTTTCATGATGACAGGAGGGTGTTCTCTTGCCCTTCTTCTCGTTGTTTCAGCGCCTGTCAGATTGATTTGCGACCTAAAGGTGCCGACCTCAATCACACCGACCTTCACCCTGTACTTAGCCAGCAGTTTGGAGAGTGACTCGGAATAGGCCTCCAACGCATGCTTTGTCATGCAATACGCTCCAAGCCAGCCAGTGGTCGCCAAGCCCCCTATTGAGCTTATGTTGACTATCCTTCCTCTCGACCGAACAAGAAAAGGAAGCATTGCCTGCGTTACTCTGTGAACACCGTAGACATTGACATCGACTACTGCATTCAGGTCTTCAATGTCAAGCTCTGGAAGCGGCCAGTAGTCGCCTATTCCCGCATTGTTCACAAGACCGTAGAGACCTGCTCCTCTCTTCTTCACAGTTGCCGCAGCCCTCCTCACTTCTGCGGGACTTGTCACATCGAGCTTGATCGGGTCAACGCTGGGGATTGCTGCAAGCTGCTCCAAGTCTGTCTTCTTCCGTGCAGTAGCATACACGAGATGCCCATCCTCCGCGAGCATCTCGGTGATCGCTCTTCCAATGCCTGTGCTTGCACCCGTCACCAAAACGGGTCCGAGAGTCTTCATCGCCCTTCCTCCGAAGGCGGAATCGCCTTTCCCTCCTATGGTCTTTTCCCAGTTGCGAGGTACCCACCTTCCTCTTCCTGAAACTGTGCGAGCTTCTCTATGTTGCTCCATATCCCTGGGATGCCAGCAGCAGCTCTTTCGGCAATGATCCACGGTTTCATCTTCTTCCACATGTAGCTGAACGGGAAGAATCCTGTTAGTGTTCTTGTATCCATAAGACCTTCCAGGGCGAGGCGTGCAACTGCGTCGTGAAAATCGGCCACCATAGAAAGGTCGTTATATGATACTTGCTTCTCCAGTTCTTTGGCATCACTAGCATCGGCTCTCCAGACCTTACCGACTGCGTCCTCAAACTCTCTGGTCGTCCAATGCATGCAAGCTTGAAGCACAAGTTCTAGCCGTCTGTCCTTCTTCAGGTCTCGCAGTTCGATGACTGCGAAAAGTGCGCCCGCAGCTATGCTCACCGCCACTATTGCATCCAATACTAATGAAGCGTCCACCATCGCCATTCCTCTAGATGGGGTATCGCCTTTCCTCACCTATGGGCTTTTCCGAGGCGAGGCTCAAACCTTTCCTTTTCCTCGCGAAATGAGAGTTCAAAGTCCGCTGGATTTGAACTTGAGAAACTTGCTGAAAATCAATCTGTGCAGGGAGCCGTGTGTGAACCGAGAAGACTGGCTATTCTTCAATCAGAGGGTTTTTGCACCGAGATAACAACCTTTTGCGTCCTCTTTTTCGTCAATGAGAGGACACATAGTCTTCGAGCTGCGCTTCGGAGGATTCTGAACTTCACGATGGGCTTTTCCGAGGCATGACCTGAGCCTCTTTCTCTTTCCCATGCACCAGATTCCGCTTGTTCCATCTCGAGAGAATGGTGAGACCCTTTCTTCACTTTATTCCGCTCCCGCGATCTACTTCCCCTCGATTTCTACTGATGACCTTTACCTAAACGATCCCGAAACCCACTCAAATACTCCTGTTTTCTCTTTGCCCCTGAAGTCTAGCCGATGATGTTCTACGAATGGTCCGAGCGAATCCATTGACTCCAAGCTCTTCGGCAATAATTCTTTGTGCCTCGGCAAGTCTGCTGAGTGAAACCTCAAAGACTTGTCGATCATTCAAGACGACGACGATTTTCGAAAAATCCTCACTGAATCCCCATGGGCGATCTTGCTCCCTCAATTCATCCTCGCGAATCTTAGAGATGAGATCCTCCTCTGGAATCTCGTCACCATGCTCGACAATATCAGTCAAATCGATCTTTACCCCTTCATCTTCGGACAAAGTCCACAGAGCATCAAGAAGATTTCCGACAGCCCCCTTGAATATCCAAACCTGTCGATTAGTGGCATTCCTACTCAACCGTGATTTGCTTCTCTCAAACCATCTGATCAGTCTCTCATCTGTTGGCCCAGTTACATCTGCCGGCGGCGGATCATCGTTGGGAGCGATTATCAGCATTTGAGCGTAGACCAGTCGATTCAGATCCGCACTATTTCTCTGAGTGTGCCTACGGCCGTGTCCCTTCGGATACTTCTCATGCGTAACATGCTTTGCCAGGGTCCCCTTCTTTTCATAGATACTCATGTGAACCCCCGTTTCTGGCGTAACAACTTTCGAGATCAATTCCTTGCCAATGTTCTTGACCATTGTCTCATAGACTACCTTTCCTCGATAGACCAAAATCAAATGACCCGGTTTTGAGGCAATTGACTTCGATTCATTGCTGTTCTTTCTTTCGTCCCTCACATTAACTCCCCCGCCCTTCCAGCGAGATCAGCCCGTTCCGCTACTCCCATGGAGCAAGGCCAGCAAGATTGCAGCCAATACTAGAATGACAAAAGCCGCATACGCATACCAAGAAGACAACATTCGAACTCGCATCCCGTGAATGATACGTTCATATTCTCTCTGACCTAGATAGGTGAAATACGCATCAGAAGGAGGAGTACCATCTGACCTCGAACCACTAGCACGCTCCCCCAGAATCAGAAAGTAATCACCGCCTGGAAACTCATACCACGGAGGATAAAGCCTGAAGCTGTGTATTCCCAATCTGCGTTCGAGCTGCATTGCACGAGCAATTCGGACACTCGCCATGTCATTGAACCTATTCTGGATCAGCGAGCCGACTTTGAGTATTACAAATGCAAGAAACGCGACGGCAAGAAACCGGGTAGGGTCTTCCGCAGGATCAACGTATACCAAGAGCAGACCAACCAAGGCAAATGACGATGTCAAAGAGGCAGCTAATATGGCATAGGCTACCCTAGAATCATTCTGGATTCTTGCCTCCAGAGCCCTATACTCCGGCCAGTCGTTAGGATTTGGCGTTAGTCCTCCAGGCACCATCCTTCTGCCAGTACTGCCGACGTTGCATATCTCCCTTTCTGCTATTCACCGCCCTCCAGTATATACACCACGCCCCACAGACTCACACGTCGTCGCACCTCACAAACGCGCATACTCCGTTTCATGAGCGCTCAAGGGACTGAGAACCGAGCTTCCACGCACAGGGAAGCTTATTCGCACACTCACTGCTCCACACCGGGCCTCATGACGTTCCCTGCTGCGTGAACACAGAATCTCAACACGAACACGTTGGCCCAACACGGCATAGTCCCTCTGCAGGCTACATTTCAAGGTCAGTTGTCAAGGCGGTAAGGGTCACCACCAATCAGACCCCTCCCTATTTATTCTCCCAAGCACATTCTGACCACCAGGACCGAACTGGCAATGTCTAGAATAAATCGCGATGACCCAAGAACATCGGGAAAGAACATCGTTTCATCAGAGACTCTATTGGAGGACATCGACAAGACTATCACAGAGGGCAGAAAGCGTACAAAGAATGCAATGCGGGCAATTGTCCCGATCATATTCGGATTCATAGGCTATATAGGATATTTCCTCAGTTTCGTAGGAGACCATAATCCCGCAATGAGTCAATATAGAATCTCCTTTTACCTGACAGGGGTTATCGGGTTCATGATGCTGGTTTTCGTCACCATGGTACTAGTGGGAGGGCCATTCTCCAGGGCAATTCTCCGCGAAATTCCTCGTTCTATGGAGAAGAAAAGCGTCCAACGATCTGCTTTAGTCACAGCCTGCATATGCGGATTCCTTGCATTGCTATTAATTGAATCGCAGCTGACGGACCTCATGACACTGCCCGTCTATGCGTATGCCGTCATCACAGCCGGATTTTGCACTAGACTATACATAGAAATTCGGACAGGGAAACACAAAGGCCTGGCAACAAGAATCTTGAAAGGATTCAAAGAAGACACAAAAAGAAATCTCCTAGGCACGACATCTCTCATCTTCGAGATTATCTTCGTATTTGCATTGCCGGCCGTCTCCATGTTCTCCAGATCGAGTATTCTCTTTTCGACAGAAACCATATCACTCACACTGCTTTTGCTGCTCTTGATACCCTTTTCGTTCGCATTTGCAATACTGCAACTCGCTATCTACGAATTCACTATCATAGTCGACAGAATGGAGAGCCTGAGGACGGAAATCTCGAAGAGTATTTCAGACAAGAATTGCATGATATTCAAGAAGAAATGGCTGGCAATCAAGAATGGATGAGACATAGACATAGCGACTTACCCCCCAAACAAGTGCGGTCGCACCCCCTCTTGATTCGGCTTGCAGCCTGATAGCACCACGCCGAGCCCTTCTAAGACCTAGAAGGTCTCTCAGTCGGAGCTAGATTGGACATCTCCTTTCTTTCGCTTGTTACTGTCTGCTTCCTCTTGCGAGATGAATGTTGCATCGCTTGACACATTGATTTGCTGAGTCCTCACAATCCGAATTGTGCGAGGGGGCACGTTGGATCCGGTGGCGCTGGACAATGCTGCGGCTATCTTCTCTTGGTATTCCTCATAATCGCTGGAGGTAATGGACGAGGATTGCCCGATTTCTTCAGCGAGGTATACTGTTTCGCTTGCCGAGACGTTTCTATATTCTCCCTCCAAACCGAATGTCTGCATGAGGGGACCGAGATTGGCTTTGCCAGAGATGTCTTTCGCAGTAAGTTCCTTGACGGAATAAGGTCGAACCAGAAAGCCCTTATTTCCAGGCTTAGGTTCTGGCACTTCGATGTAGTGCTCTGGCACTCCTGGAAATCGCGTGATCCTATAGCCATCCTTTTCGATGACCATAATATCGGCGTCTTCTTTCTTCTTCCTCCTGAGTCTGTCAAGAAGGTGCATGTCAAGTCACTCATGCCTGCATATAACCATCAAGTTAAGGCGTTTTCCCAGAAACCGCTGGGTCGGACGACGGTTCCCCGCAGCTCAAACAGAACCTCGAGACCCTAAATCCTCCGCCCCGCAGCTCTGACATCTTACTGCAATTCCCCCCTGGCCCGCGATGCTGCTGTCCTCCATTTGTGCTTTCCCCAGGATAAGAAGCGTGCATCCTATCGAATCTGAACTCGAGGCTCTGACCCATTTCCAATCAATAGATTCTCGTGCGAGGAATCGGTCGTATGACGAAATTTGAAACGGTAGATGCCAAATCGCATATCAGTCTCGATGCTGATGTTTTTCGTCGAGACTGGGGTGCTGATGAAGAAGGAGTTTTGTACAACCTCACCAATGAAGTCTCGCATTCGGAGGAAGTTGGGGGACATTGCGATTGCTTTGTCGACCCCATGCGATGACGGCGCCTTTGCGTGTTGGAGTGAGTCAGCAGAATCTAGAAGGCCTAAGGTATGAAGACAGACGATTATGAGGTAGTCGACCCTCGTGCAGACTCCATGGTGGAGTCTTTGAGGGCCTTCGGTTACAGTCTGCCAAATGCGATCGCGGATCTGGCCGACAACAGTGTTACCGCCGGCGCATCCCTCATAGAGATCAAGATGACATGGGATGGTCCGAATTCGTGGATATGGATTAGTGACAATGGCCGGGGTATGCGCGAAAAGCAGTTGGTTGAGGCAATGAGGCTGGGAACCAAAGGCCCACTTGAGGTTCGGGACCCTAAGGACCTGGGTCGATTTGGCCTTGGTCTTAAGACAGCGTCGTTCTCTCAGTGCCGGTGCCTGAACGTGCGAACGAAATTAGAGGGGGCTCCAGAAGCCACACGTTGCTGGGACTTAGGTGTTATCATAAGGGACAGGAAATGGAATCTTTTGAAGGGACCTCGCAATTCTGAGGCAGACAGAATACTGTGCCACCTTCAGAAATGCGGCACGAACGTGCTCTGGCAGGCTTTGGATCGGGTTGTCGGGAATGAGGATGTCGGAGATCGGCGAGCGCAGGATCGTTTCAATCGGCGCATAAGCCAGGTATCTGACTACCTAGCTTGCGTCTTTCACCGCTTTCTAAGTGGGAAGCAACCACTGACAATCAAGATCAACGGAACTCAGGTTGAACCCTGGGATCCTTTCCTCAAGAATCATCCTTGCACGCAACCACAACCTGTCGAGACTTTCGGGTCAGCAGAAAATGAGGTGACAATACAACCGTTCGTGCTTCCACATCAATCGAAGCTCGAACCCGAGGCATTCAAAACAGCTGGCGGCCAGAGAGGCTGGGGAGGGCACCAAGGATTTTACATATACCGCAACAAGCGACTAATCGTTGATGGGAGCTGGCTTGGATTCTTCCAGCAAGAGGAGCACTTCAAGCTGGCCCGCATCCAGGTTGACATTTCAAACGCCTCGGACATGGATTGGAAGATTGATGTGAGGAAAGCTCAAGCCCATCCTCCGGACAGCATAAGGGAGGAAGTAAGGAGGATAGCCTCAGCAACGAGGAGGGTCGCATCTGAAGTCTACAGGCACCGCGGAACAAGACTTCGCCCGGAGAGCGATTCTGCCTCTCCTCAAATCTATGTGTGGGAGGCGATTCAAAAGAGAGATCGGGTATCCTACAAGATCAACAGGGAACACCCATTGATCAAGGAGTTACTCAATTCGCCGGAGACTCGGACCGCCAAGGCCGCTTTGAACCTTGTGGAAGAGACCATACCAATTCCATTCATACTAGGCAATTTCTCTAGCAATGTGGAGCAACCCGCGGTCCCATTTGAGGTTGCGAACACCACTGCGTTGCGTGAACAGCTGTTGATCATCATCTCGATCCTGAAGGGCGAGGGAATGGAGGAGGATGAAATCAGAAAAGAATTACTATTGATTGAACCATTCCAGCACTATCCAGAACTCGTAGCCTCTATCTCGTTTGAAGATATCAAGAGCAAGACTGCTGAGTGAGTAGGAGATGACGATGGACTCCCAGCCCGAATTCCAGTATGCGTATGAGACGGCGCTGATTCTACTTAAGCGCGAGAGGGACAGGGGGAACTACGACACCTCGACAGCTCTGGAAAGCGTTCTTGACACAGTTCTATCGATTCCCGAGTATGCAGGCAAGGTCGACCGGGCGGTTCTGCGCAAAAGACTAGAGACGGATCTCAACATATTCGTTCCGGCGCCTTACATTCTTGACGGCAATGAAGACACAGAGCACAAGCCTTGGCTTGATGCGAAGAGGTCCGAGATAAACTGGCAACTGTGGACGCGCTATGAGAGGTATCTGAGGGGCAAGTGGCCGCCCAAAATAGTAGAATCTGTCAACAGCACGACGGATCTCATCCTTGACAGGCTTGAAGACCCGATTTCGAAGCGCCGCAGATTCTATAGGCGCGGAATGATCGTCGGCCAGGTCCAGTCTGGCAAGACAGCAAACTACACGGGATTGATCTGCAAAGCTGTTGATTCGGGCTACAGAATCATCTTGGTGCTTGCGGGCAACCATGACAATCTTAGAAGCCAGACTCAAATGAGACTGGACGAGGAGTTTCTTGGATATGATACTGCCCAATTCGAATCAGGAGTTGGTCCGATCGGCGTGGGACTCGTTGGCGGCGTGAAGCCAATCCCCATCGCAGTAACGACTAGAGATCAGAAGGGAGACTTCAATATTGCAGCGGCTCGCAGAATTCCGATGCAGCTCAGCGACACGCCTATTCTGCTTGTTGTCAAGAAGAATGTGAGAATACTCAGGACAATCTACAACTACTTCATTCGGAGCAGGCCAGCAAGGAACGATCCGGCCTTAGGGCACCCAATTGTTGATGGCGTTCCGCTGTTGCTGATTGACGATGAGGCGGACCTGGCATCAGTGAACACTGCAGACATTCCGATAGACGAAGAGACCGGAAAGCCGATCGACAACTACAATCCGTCTAGAATCAATGAATGGATAAGACGGATTCTGAGTAGCTTTGGAATGAAGTCATACGTTGGTTATACCGCAACTCCGTTTGCTAACATATTCATACCTCCGGAAGCGATTCATAGAGACCTGGGACCTGATCTCTTCCCGCAAGATTTCATAATCACGCTCGCATCGCCATCTGATTACACCGGACCAGTTGAAGTGTTTGGGCTGGGCGATGATCGAAGGCCTCCTTTGCCGGTCGTGCGTTATGTTGATGACTTCAGATCGTTCATTCCAAACAGGCACCCTCCGGATTTCCGTCCAGGAGCCCTTCCAGGATCCCTTAAGACTGCAATGAAATCTTTCATTCTGTCCTGTGCGATTCGAAGGATAAGGGGACAAGCGAATGAGCACAATTCGATGCTCATTCATGTGACGAGATATACTCAAGTTCAGATGAATGTCGCAGAGCAGGTGGAGCGGGAGTTGCAGTCGCTGACAAATCGAATCAGATTTGGAGACGGAGAGGCCAAACCTTCGGTCCTTGACGAATTGCAGACTCTCTGGGAAAATGACTACGTCCAGGTCAGCAGAATGATGGACAAGACTCGACCCGATGAGACATGGGACAGAATCGAGGCGGAGCTAGCACCTGCCGTCTCCAAAGTGAAGCTTAAGATCATCAATGGACGAACTAGCGACATCCTTGACTACAAGGAGAACTCCTCAACTGGCACAAACATCATCGCAGTCGGTGGGGATAAGCTTTCGAGAGGGCTCACTCTTGAGGGTCTGACCGTCAGCTACTTCCTCCGGGCGACGACACTCTACGACACGCTGATGCAGATGGGTCGCTGGTTTGGATTCCGTTTGAACTATGGGGACCTGTGTCGAATCTATCTGACTCATGAGCTGTCCGACTGGTTCCAGCATATCACACTTGCGAGCGAGGAATTGCGCAGAGAATTCGAATTCATGATGGCGGAGAATATGACCCCCCGTGACTACGGACTAAGAGTACGGTCACATCCGCTTCTGATGGTGACTAGCAGAGTCAAGATGCGTTCGAGCGAGGAGATAGTGATTCACTACGCAGATACAACCAGTCAGACAAGGCTTTTTGACCTCTCTCCCCAGACAGTTCGCAGCAATTTCGACAATACGCGTGCTTTCATCGCAGAATTGGGTTTGCCGAATCAGGATGAAGGCCGTAGGTGGCATATCTGGAGAAACGTGGCGGGCAACACGGTATCAAGGTACCTGGCCAGCTACTCAACCCATAAGCTCGCTGATGAGGTGAAGGGGAAATATCTGTCTGAGTACATTGACAAACGACTGCAGATGAACGAACTGACGAATTGGACTGTGGCAGTCAGGATTCTCGATCAGGGAGTTGAGGGAGTCAATGCCGGGGATGTTGTCGTGGATTTCGGTAACTGCAGAGTGAATGCCTCGAAGAGAAGCCCCTTCAGATACAGCCGTCCCGACAAGCTCGACATGCATACCATGACGAGCAAGGATGATGAGTCGCTGGATCTGAGCCCCGAACAGAAGGCCAACGCTAGAAGAAAGTATCAGGACTCCAGAACCGCTTTCCATCTCACCGAAGATGATGATCTAGATCTCGCAGAGTCAATGGAGGAACCTGAAGATCTGGAGACATTGAGTCATTACATGAGGAGAGAGCGTCCGGCAACAAATGGGCTGCTTATTCTCTATGTGCTTGACAACACATTAATAGAAGGACAGATAAGAAATCCGTCTGAAGATCTCAGCGGTCGCATTCAGCAAGACGAGTCCTGTAGAATCGAATATCCGCTGATCGGGTTTGCAGTCAGTTTTCCATCGAGCAGGACTGCGGTTCCGATCAGTTACAGAGTCAATACCATTTACTCGAGTCAGGCGGCTGGTAGAGATGAATAAGCTTGACTATTCGAGGATTTGGAAATCCCTAGACAAAGATGCCGACACGGTCGATTCACCTGGCGTCCTCAAGCGTCTGGTTGATCCCGCGGTGTCTCCTGAACTGCACTTGGCAATCACTGTTCCCGACAAAGAAAGGGTCCTTCTAGTGAGGATGCCAAGTGATTGGAGCGGCGACATCTCGATCTATCCAAGATGGAGAGGCGCTAGCATCTACGCTCAGGTGGGGGACGAGAGACCGGAACGTAGTGCATTTCTTGTCATAAGACAAGGCAAGGATAGTGCAAAGGAAGTCTTCGAAGCTCTGATAGCAGATGTATGTGATACAATCGTCTCTCAGCCAGGTTCGGATGTTGGCGAAATCATATCGCAGCGGCTCGAATGCTGGCGCATATTCTTCGAGGACCAGAGGCAAGAAGGTCTATCACCGGAAGCTCAGCAGGGCCTGTTTGGGGAACTGATGTTCATGAGAGAGCACCTTTTTCCAGTGTTGGGAACGATCGCCTCAGTGAGAAGTTGGGCAGGTTCAAAACGGGTGAGTCGAGATTTTCAGTTCGGACGCTCGGCTATCGAGATGAAGACTTCCAGCGCCAAACAACACCATAGAATCATCATAGCCAATGAAAAACAACTGGACACAGTAGGACTGGATGGACTCGGACTGGTTTTCATGTCGTTGGATGTCTCCGAGCAAGGAGAAGGCACTCTTCCGAACCTTATCGCACAGATCATGGAGGACCTGCAGCAGTCACCTGGGGCGCTAGCTGAATTCAGAGACAAGTTGCTGGAGGCAGGATACCTCGAAATCCATGATTCCCTCTACTACAGATCCTATATCCCTCGCGATCTTCTTTTCTATCGCGTCGCTGAGGGTTTTCCAAGGATCTTGGAGAAGAACCTGATGAATGGGGTAGGAGATGTCTCGTACTCGGTCATGTTGTCCGCCTGTGACCGGTTCAGGATGCCTGTTCAGAAAGGTATAGCCTGGATCGCCGGGTCGAATCTCGGGAGCCATGTTGAATGAAGCTAGAGGAGTTCGCAAGAGAGTTCCTTGAGGACGTTCTGTCGCTCGCTCAGGCTAGCGAAGATGGAGAGTATCAGGAGAACGTCTTCACCGATTCGGCCATTCAATACCTCAGCAAGGTCGGGGAGTGCTTCGACCCGCAGATAGCATACTTCAGTGGCAAGGGAGCAAAGCTGAATGCTTGGGAGTACAACTATGACAACGACACTTTAGATCTCTTTGTCAGTGTTTTTGACAACTCGGGCCCCGCCGTCAGGATGTCCAAGGGAGTTCAAGCAGATGCGTTTCGGAGATGCAGGAAATTCCTAGAGCTCTCCCTCGACGGCTTTCACCGTGGAATCGAGGAGAGCTCGAAGGCCTTCGAAGTAGCCCAAACGATCCACTCAATGCGAGGGGAGATCGCGAGTGCAAGGATGTTCCTGCTGACAAATCGGCTCGCCACACCTGAGACCTTGGAAGACTTCGCATTGGGTTCGATTAGAGTAGAGCCTCACATCTGGGACATTGAGCGATTCTTCCAGACATTCGCGAAGTCCGGAGGCAGGGAGCCAATAATGTTGGATCAATCTTCGCTCGGCGGAGGACTGCCTTGTGTCAAGCTACCTGATGACAACGATGTTTACGACTCCTATGTTGGGATGATTCCGGGGACGGTTCTCGCAGCTCTGTATGCAAAATGGGGACAAAGGCTGTTGGAACAGAACGTCCGGGCGTATCTGCAGGCCAGAAGCAATGTGAACAAAGGCATCCTAAGAACAATCACGGACACTCCTTTGATGTTCCTTGCCTACAACAACGGGATCTCCACGACAGCGGAGAATGTCGACCTTGTGCGGGGACCTGATTCCGGTCCTCTGAAGATAATCGGAATGAGGAATTTCCAGATCGTGAATGGAGGTCAGACCACCGCATCGCTATATCACGCAATGAAGAAGAACAAAGCAGATCTCTCGAAAGTCCATGTCCAGTTCAAGCTCACGGTGCTGAGAGATCCTGCTGAACTGGCAGAGCACGTCCCCCTCATTTCGAGATACGCGAACACCCAAACCAAAGTCAATATCTCGGATTTCAGTGCAAACGATCCGTTTCATCTTGAACTTGAGCGCCTCTCCAGATCAATGTGGGTTCCCAGCCCAGATTCAAGGGGGAAGTCGACAAGCAAATGGTACTACGAGCGTGCTCGGGGGCAATACATCAACGACATGGTGATGGAGGGCTCCCCTGCAAAGATGACGGCCTTCAAGATACAATACCCAAAGAATCAGGTTCTCACGAAGACCAGCGTAGCCAAGTACGAAATGTCGTGGATGCAGTGCCCTCATTATGTCAGCCAGGGGGCGGAAACCAACTTCATTCACTTCATGAACGACGTTGTTGGAGAGCAGACCGGCTTCAAGCCAGACGAGATCTACTTCAGAAGGCTCGTTGTCAAGGCCATTCTCTTCCGAGACTGCGACCAACTCGTGAAGGAGAAGGAGTTCGGCGGTTACAAGGCAAACGTTGTGACATACTCGATCGCCCTTCTCTCTTACCTAACTGGCATGAGGATCGACCTTGATCGAATCTGGCAGGCACAATCGATCGGGCCTGGTCTCAGGAGAGTTCTCTCGAATATCTCTAACATTGTCTGGAACCACATCAATCAGCCTCCTAAAGAGGGAATGAACATAGGATCGTACTGCAAACGCGAGTATTGCTGGACCACTCTGCTGGAACGCAACTACGATCTTTCCTCGTTGGGAGTGAGTGACTTGGGATCGGAACTTGTTGCTAATGGACCGCCGACGCGGTCTTCTCTAGCAGGCACTCTGTCTGAAGCTGATGAGAAGATGATTGCCAAAGCTCTTTCGTATTCCGAAACGGTGTGGAAGAGGTTGTCAAGATGGGGTGCACAGACTAAGGCTCTTCAGAGCTGGGAGAGATCTCTGGCCTATGCAATTGGCGATTACATACGCAAGAATAGAAAGATCTCTCCGAAACAAGCCAAACAAGGACTAAGAATCCTATCCGAGGCGACCAAGAAGGGATTCAAGATAGAAACGGAAGGCTAATCCGGACGCTGATGTCCCCGGAAGACTTGCTCCTCGGTCTGCCGTGTCGGTCAATTCCTGCGTATAGCTCTGGCTATCTCCCTGGCAACTGCCTCCGCTAGTAGCGGAGGAACGCTGTCCCCGATCATCTGCTGCATCGAGCCTATTCTACCTCCGAATCTGTAATGATCCTGAAACGACTGGAGTCGAGCAGCCTCCCTCAGTGTAAGCAACCGATTCTCAATGGGGTGTATCGTCATAGCCTTTCTGAAGTGGACAACTGTCACGGAAGGGCCATCCAGGTTCAATCTGCGATAGACGCTTGCGTGATCGATGCGAATTCTCAGCCTTCTTGGTACTCTACCTTTCTCCATGAGAGAATGGAGGCTTTCGCCTGGTCCGATCAGTCTGATCCTTTCCTTGACGCTAGGTCCGCACTTCGTGGTCACGTGGTCATGAAGAATGGGGCTCGACACTCTAAGCCATTTCTGATACCGAGACTTCGGTTTTCCTAGGTAATCCATTTCGTAGGATCCACAGGAGCGTCCCAGGCGCGGCAAGTCACCAACTATGGCCTCGCGAACCGTCACAAAAGGAGATTTACTCTCAGGACCATGGGATGGTTTCGGCGCAGAGATCTTCGAGTCTTGACATCCAGTCAGGAACAATCTGGATCTGTGTTGTGGAACACCGTAGTCGGCTGAGTCCAATCGAATCTTCATTACATTGTAGCCTATCGATTCAAATCTAGAATGAAGCCTGTCAACAACCTTGCCGTCATTGATGCTGCATATCCCGGGCACGTTCTCCATGACGAACGCACGCGGCCTGATATCCTTCACGGCTCTGAGGAACTGCCACACCAATTTGCTGTGGCCATTCTCAAGCCCTCTTGTCCTGGTATTGGCCACGGAGAACCCCTGGCATGGTGGGCCTCCGGCGACTACGTCAATATCACCTTTCTTGATCCCCAGCTTGCCAAGGAATCCATCGAATCGCTTCACTTCTTGGATTGGTATTCGAAGCGCAAGGGTTTCGGGGTGATTCATGGAATACACACTGAAAGGGTCAGGTTCGGATTCAATCGCCAGACACACCTTAAACCCTGCCAGGCGCAGTCCCTCGCTCAATCCTCCTGCACCGGAGAACAGGTCAATCGCCAAGGGGCGTCCTCGAGTCATCTGCCACCTTTCCCGTTCAGGTCTTTGAGCATCTTCAAGACGACTTTGTCCTCGATCCTAACCACTCGGTATCCGTCCTTTCTCAACTGTTTGTTCACTTCCACGTCGCGTTTCCGATTTCTCTCGAGTTTCGCGAGCCAGTATTTTCGATTCTGTTTGGGTAGGTTACTCTTTCCGTGCCAGAATCGGTTGTCAATGAATACTACAATGTCTCCTTTAAGCAGGAAGTCAGGTTTGCCGAAAATACTAGGTTGATATTCATATGAAGCACCAATCTCTTCGAGGAATCGCTGGAACAGTAACTCGGGCGCAGTTCCCCTGGAGCGGATATGTGACATTATCTCGCTCCGTTTCTTCTTGGTGAACACGTCCGCCATCTGCAATCCCGCTCTCCCAATTGGCCTGTCCATTCATTTACCTTCTGATGGCTCATGGACCGGATGAGTCGAGTAATAATAAGGAGAGGCATCAAATGTGTGTTACATGTAGCCCGAGGTGCGGGAGCTGATCGCAAATGCGCATCAACAGAGACGAGGTCTCATTGAACTCTTCTGTCGACGAGGTCTGACGAGGTCTCTCGAGGTTCCACGAGGTTCTCGTGGCAACTCATTCTGCCTCAATAACCTCGTGAGGACCTCGTCTCTTCATCGAGACGAGGTTGACGAGGTCAACATTTCCTGCCCTGTTGAGCGATCTGTTGCCGTCTGCTTATAAGCGAAAAAAGGAAAAGAGGTTTGCAGGACGCTTTGGTGCGCATTTATTTTAATTGAACCGGATTAATCAATGTCTGGCTCGAGCAAGTTCAATGCTCGCCCGGTCCACTTTCACCCATGACTAGATCAATGTCTATGCGAATCTGTCGGCAATATTTGCGACACTTGCCCTGATAATACTGAGGATTTGAGCATATTCATATATATCGCGATCTCCCATGAAAGGACTCAGTAGGTGGACAAATGGGGATTCTCG
>Ga0315268_10001388_pt1 | contig 27794 bp, 30 predicted proteins | sample C1_top_MG_FD_204535 | JGI IMG/M metagenome (GOLD analysis project Ga0315268, IMG submission 204535) | Sediment microbial communities from Yellowstone Lake, YNP, Wyoming, USA - C1_top | ecosystem: Environmental > Aquatic > Freshwater > Lake > Sediment | place: USA: Wyoming | collected 2017-08-01
CTGTCGCAAACTGACAGTTGGAAGAAACCCCTCACCCCTGGTTAAGTTCCACAAGCAAATCACCTGTGGATTTATGACCGGTGATATTTATAAAAGTTCGGAAATTAATCTAAGATACTATTACTGTTCCTTGTTTTTTAGCTATGAGCAGTTCGCCATCAGAACGCAAGTCTTTCTGGTCTCTTTTTGCAAGTTCGTTCATAAAACATCACTCTGTCCTATGGTGAGTCGGTTGGCCAGTTCACGCAGTAGCCTACGCAAGATTTTCCTTTCAGGCTCGAGTTCTGAATATCTCTCGAGATTCCTCCGCACCCACACATATTTTGGCGGCGACATATCCTCGAACAGTAGTGGAGGAAAAAGGTCATCGTTCCCGTTGAAATTGATTGGTGTAATCTCATAAAGCTCGCTGGGGTTCAGGGCGCGGGGAGGCGGCTTTGCTTCAACAATGATCTTTTCTCTAGGCATCAGGCTTGCAATAAGTTGTCGTGCCTGTGCTGATAGATCCAGCATATGAACTCCGAAGAAAAGAGATGCAGAAGAAGTCATTACCAGAAACGCCTCTCGCACCCCAGCATCAGCACGCTCGTGAGGTGGGGTTTCAACCCATGCAGTTGCCATCTCCTGGGCGAATCTCAAAAAGTCCAGGTGCTTCTCCGACACCGGCACGCATTTGTAAACCTGAGCAAACGGCAAATCGAAGTGGTCAAATGAACGCAGACCAGCACGAGTTTTCCATATTGAAGGAAAATCCCAACCACCGTCGCTAGAAACCTTACCGCGGATTTCCTCCACTCCTACCCTATGTTTTCTCACAATCTCTTCGAAAGCGTCTCTATAGTGCCGATTCTCTGGCCGTTCTACCACCGCACTTGTTCTTGTGAGTCGTTTGTACATGCCCATCACATATCGACGTCAGTCAACCTCACAAAACAGAATTTGGTCTGACCGCCTCAGCATGTTTTAGGAAATGATAAAAAGTACATTTAAAGATTTCTTTTTCTAAGAAAGGCAAGTCACTTCTTTTTCTTTACTTTCTTAGGTGCTGGTTTCTTGGCCTTCTTTGCCTTTTTGGCGGCAGTTTTCTTTTTCTTCTTCGGGAAATACCCCGGCGAGTCGGCGGCTGCCGCTACTTTCTCTTTGAGCATGTTGGTGTGAAACTTCTGGTCAAGCTCAGACGCGACCTTTTCATAAGAATCGGCGTTGACCTGCATAGTTTCCTTATTTCCGCATCTAGAACAAGTGAAGGATCCGCTCATCCTGTCGATGGCGCGAGGCATTTTTCCACAACCCGTGCAGATTTCGATTGTGTCCTCCATGATTTGATTTTGACTATGTAATATAAAAACTTATCTTACATCGAGGATTTCAACCTGTAGAATCTGTTCGTTGTCCAGGCCGAGCGTCTGGTGCAAAAGCCTGCCTTCAGAAGTTATGTAAGTGGCCAGGTAGCCATCTTCGTCAAATACCTGCATGTTGAATGTTGGTGCACCATTGTTCCTTCCGTAAAACCGTATGGCTTCGTCGAGTGTACCCGGGCCTGAGAGATAAAGGCTTCCATAGTCAATCAGAGCTGTCCGGTCTGACAGCTGGGCTGCAGTGATGACGTGGGGACCGTGCGGCGTGTTCACGCTTATGACAAGCGCGTTGATGTCATTCTCCCTGAGGAATTCGGCTATAAGCCAGTGGATGCCGGCGCAAACTGCGATCCCGCTTCTCAGGTTGTCAGGAAGCTGCTCATCAGGCCCATGCGTGTCATACCAGTTTATGTACTGCTGCATGAAGCCGAACATATCGTCAGTGGTCGCAGAGCCGATTCGTTGCACTGCCTCATCGAAAATTCTGACATTGAACATCGCCTCTTGCGCGTCGTTTGCATAGGCGGTATCATGCATGAAACCCCCCAGGAACCGCGCTACGAGGAGCAGGTCCGCTACTGAGCGTCCGTGGTACGATGCAGCGAAGTCAGCAAAACTGTCCGCATCAGTTATCCTTCTTTTCGCCTCGTTTATCGGGACATCGTATGTCGGGTCGCCTGATTCTCCGAATCCGCGGACGCCAGTTCCTCTCCTGGCGATGTCGGTTTCGGCGAAATCCTCTCCAGCATCCTGGAGGTGCCCGTAGCTAGAAGTGTTGGATGAGTTCACGTCCTCCCCTACGACCACCAGGGTCGCGCCTATCATCACCATGGGGTCCACACGCCAGTAGCCAAGAAGGTTGGGCCAGTGAGTGACCCCTCCGGTGATCCAGAGGTCTGCCTGGACCTCTCCGAAGTCAACGGTCCAGGTGCCGCGGATGCCATATCTGTTGTTGAGGCTGCCGAGGTTGGCGAAGAACCTGAGGCTGTAATCGTCCTCGACCCTCATCTGGAATCCGGTCTCTGCGTTCTGCCATTGGAGATCATAATATCCGATGTACGCTGTCTTCATCGGGTCAGGCGCAGCGGCATAGAAAGTGCTCATGCCATATACAAGAAAGGCATATCCGGAATTCGGACATCCTGTGAGCTGCAGGGAAATGCCCGCGGTCAGATTGAAATATATGTCTGAGAACATCGGATAGTCGAATGCTCCTCCTCCGACCGCACCGAACCTGAGCCATAGCTGCCGGTTCTGGTCGGCTGAATCAAGAGAAAATGGATAGGAGAAACCAATGCTTGCTGAATGAGAACTGAAAAGATAGGAAGGAAGGCCTCCAACCCCGGAAAGCGTGCCATAATAGGTTAGCTTAAACCTCCAAAGGTCGAGCTCTGGCCTCACAAAGACGGTACCGAAAGGTGCTGCGAGCGGACCAAACCAGATATTGCCGCCTCTGAGTTCGAGCAGGTCCCTGTAGGCGAAAGATGCGAAAACTGCCGTCCCTGCCTCATTACCCACGATATTGCCGCCCAGGTCCCAGCTGTTGTCGTTGGGTATGTCCCTAGGTTGGCCTGTTATGTCAACCTCAACCGGCGATGGCGAAAGGGCAGGATCCTCATATTCGCTTCTCGGTTCGCCCATGGGCTCCGCCAGGTCGAAGTTATGGAAGAATAGTGGGGATTCATCGTGAGGGAACATGTCAAGCTGGCCTGGAGCCTCTCCGTCTTCAGTTGCCTCTTCTGGATGGGTTTCAGTGCCATCTTCGTTGGATGATGGAGTCTCTTCGGTTCCTGAAGGCTGGCTTTGTGGGGGCTGCGTTTCGGTTTCAACAATAGGCGCCGGCACATCTTGCGCCTTGGCGTTCTTCTCATGCATAGGGGTAAGAGCAGCAAGCGAAGCAGCGACAAAAGCGCCCAAGCGCTTTGAAAGCTTGGATTTTTTCATTTCCCTATCTCTCTTTTCACAAAGACGTTGATCCTTTTGCGCTTTTTTGAATTCCAGTTCCATACCCACCCTCAAATATCCATTTTATAGATAATGTTTTAAATACACTCTGATTCACCAAAATCCACAGGAGCCGGTAAAAACTTGCATTCAATCAGCAGAAAAAAGAGGATTAGAAGAACTCTACTCCTTTGCAAGGCCGGACTTGACCATCTGCAAGAACATCGGGTAGGGAAGAACCACGCAGACGTCGGAACCGCAGTCAGGGCAATGGAAGGAATCACTCTCTTCTTTTGAGACCTTTCCGCAGTTGGCACAGACTTCTACTTTCTTTACCAGGGTTCCACCGCGCTTATTTCAAGTGGATAGTTTAAAAATTCACGGCATGGGAGACTCGACAAGAGGTTCAATCTCAAGTGCATCAAGAGAAACCAGTTCGTATTCCCTCAGCCACTTTATCCCTCTCTCATGAGGCCAGGAGGAGAGAACACCTGCCAGCTCTGCCGGCACTTCGCCCCCATTGGCGAGTTTCCTCCATTCCCTCTCCACACTTCTACGGACTGCAATAAGGAAATTCAAGGCCTCTTTCGGGAGTTCGGTAAGGATGAGGCTGACCGACCGGGTCTCTGCCTCGCCGCCTTCTCCCTTCCGTGTTTCGCTCGCCTTCCCCAGGCTCGTGATGCAGAGGCGCTCGGGCCCTGCGGCGCACCTGAAGCTTATCTGGCGCTTTATGCGTTCGTCTCTACCTTCCGGTGAGCGGATGAAATATTCCACATCGCCTACGGATATACCTTTTCCCTGAAGCGGCGCCATCTTTACCCGCCAGCCCACCACGATCGGCTTGTAGTCCGGATTATTGGCCTTTATCGTCTTGGTCATGTGAGTGTTTATCTAAAATAATGAATTAAAAGCTATCTGTCAGGTCTCTTTTATCTCTTTCATCACAGCTATCTCGATTAGTTTTCCCTTGATGATCTGTTTTTTTCTCCGTACCATGAAGCCCTCTTTTATGACCAGGCTCTCCAGAATGCGAGCGAAAACCTTGTCGAACGTCTCTTTGTCCTTTTCAGGAGCGCTCCAAGAAAGAGAAAAGACGACATCGCCGGTGAAGAACATCACACCACCGCAGGAATATTTCCTGCCGGAGGAGACATATGCATACTCTCTCCTGTAGGCTGGCATGCTCCTGAAACGCTCTTTCTTTATGGGAGTGTAAACCCCCGAAGTGGGGCTCTCAAGCTGGCTTCGGGCATAGGCGTCAAAATCAAAAGGGCTCTCAAGTTCGCTGTCAACCGCAATCGTGAACCTCTCAAGGCCATTTCTGGATTCAAAGGATATCGTGTATTTGCCTTCCAGAACTGCGATGTCCCTGTCGAATTTCCATTCTGACGGGTATTTCATATCGAAGTTGCCCAGGGGGTCCTGGAAGGTAGAGAAATGGAGTTGTTTCTTCCTGGAGAACAGTGAACGAATCTTCGTTCTAATGCCATCGTATATTCCCATCGTTTCGATATGGATACGTAAGATAATTAATCCTTTCAAGAGAATTATCCTCGTGTACATCCACATCGACATGGATTATTTCTTTGCCCAGCTGGAGGAGCAACGCCATCCCATGGTCAGGGAAAAGATAGTCGTGGTCTGCGTCTACAGCGGACGGACCAAGGATTCGGGCGTCGTGAGCACAGTGAATTATCCTGGCAGGGCAGTAGGCATACACTCAGGCATGCCGATAATGATGGCGAAGAAGCGCGCGCCTCCTGCCGATTCGCTGTTTCTGCCGGTTGACCGCGAGTATTATGCGCAGGCGTCAATGCAGCTCGACCGCATCGTCCGGACAGTCTGCGACCGTGTTGTGCAGGCGAGCATAGATGAATGGAATATCGAAGTGACGGACGAGCAGGGTGCACAAAAAGCACAAGAGCTCAAAGATGCGATTCTGAAGGAAACCGGCCTCCGCTGCACTTTGGGCGTTGCTCCCTCCCTCCTGGGAGCCAAGATGGCTGCCGCCAAAGCCAAGCCGAACGGCCTGCTTCTGCTTATTGCCTCTGATGAGAGGAAAATGATAGATGATTCAGACATGGAGAAAGTTCCTGGTATCGGCCCCAAAACGGCCATGGCGCTAAAGCAGCTTGGCGGGGAGAAAGTGAAGGATTTGGCAAAAATCGACACCATAACCCTCAGCGAAACGTTCGGCCGGAAGGCAGGGGCCTGGCTGCATGCTCTCGGCCAAGGAGAATATGCATCCAGCTTGGGCGAAGAAAAGGAGCAGGAAGAAGTGAGCAGGATTGGCACACTGAAGGAAAAAACACGTGATCCGTACATCATCCTGAAAAAATTGGAGGAACTTGAAGGAGATGCCAGGGAATGGCTCTTGGAAACGAAGAAGGCGTACAAAACGCTCAGCATCATCTTCATAACCGACGACCTGAAAGCGCACACCAAATCCATGTCTTTCAGGAACCCGAAAACAGCCCATGAAGAGATAGCAAAGGAGAAGGAAACCCTAGTAAAGGAGTTTTTGGCTGAAAATCCGTTCGAAGTGAGGCGTATCGGGATAAGATTCGGCAATTTCATGGATCTGGGGGGCCAGACCACCCTGTTTTAGGTTCCAGCGCATTACACGTTCCACAACAACACATTTAAAAACACTTTTATTCATTAATAATAACATGACACTCAAAACTGAAGGCGTTGGACAACCCGAGAAAAAGAAGGGGATCTGGGTAGAAATGGGCGGAGGTAAATTGAATCCTCGTGAGCTCAAGAAACTCCTTATGCTGGAGGGTCTGCTTCCAATGGGATGTGGAAAGGATCCCGAGTTGGTTCGCTTTTATTTATCACTCCAGCCGACCTCAGAAACCATGAGGGTGTTTTCCACGTCTGGTGGAAAGCTCCACGAAAAGCCTGTTGAAGCACCGGCCCCGCCTAAGAAAGACGTAAGGCCAGAGAGCGAAACAGTTCCAAAGGCATAGCTTTAAATACTTTTTCAACCATAAATAATAACACTAACGACCAGTTAGACAGGAGGGATAACATGATAGGAATGGTAAGCAATCTTGTGAGCAAAGTCGTGAAGACTCTGAAAGCGCCTCTGTGCGCGAAGAGCTCAAAGAAGAAATGCTGCAAGAGATGCAAGTGCAACTGAGCTGCTAATTTTTCCCTTCTCTGAAGGGAACTAGGAAATCCCGTTCTACGGGATGAAGCTTGGCAGGCACTACCACCGTAAAAGGTGGCCTGCCAAGATCTTGTTTTTTCAATTTAGCTATGCTACCGTAGCTGATTTTCTCGTCTTTATAGCCCACGCACGACAGGACGACGGCTTCTTGGAACTCTGTGAGAAGCTCAAGCGCCAGTTTGGCATCCATGGGCTCTGGTTCGGTATCGAGAAGGACAAGCGTATGGAGGTTCCTGGCAAGATTTTCACGGATGACGTCGAGAGACGAAGTCGGCTTGTAATTCGGCCGTGGATTCACGAGCGTAGCGGTCTTGCCGAACCGGTAGATCTGGAGGCCAGCACGTGCTGGTGCCACCGAGTAGATTGATGAATTATGAATCACGTCGACAGGAATTCCCCTTGTACGGGCTTCCATAACGAGCGTAATATGGGTTGTGGCAGTGAGCGGATCGCCAGATGCAATTATACAGACTCTCTTTGTTTTCGCCCTATCGACCAGAAATGGGCTTTCCAGACGGCTCCTGTCGAGTTTCACGATCTTCTTGCCAACTTTCTGCTCAAGCTCGATTATCTTTTCGTCAGCTAACGGATTCGTATAGGTTTCGATGTACGCTTCATCACAGGATTTCAGCGCTTCCATACCCTGCAGCGTAAGGTCGAATGCGACGCCTGTGCCGATGAGAATTAGTGCCATATGCAGAGATGGGAGAGATAAGATTTAAAAAGGCCGACCCGCCATAGTATATCGAGGCACACAGACATTTCAAACCTTTAGAAAATCAGATATCCCAGTCCTTTCCTTACGGAAAGGATAACGCTCTAGGGGCTTAACCATCCCCCTGCCCCTAAGCGTTTCCTTTTTCTTTCTAGCTTTGGATTTGGAGAAAAATTACGGGAGAGTCATTCTGCTTTTTCCAGCTACTATTCCATGCCTTTTCGAGAAGCCCCTATTCACTTCCAAAACGTATTTCGATTCGTTCTGCGGGACATAGCTCGTGCAGTTTATGCCGCAAGGCTCCATCTCGATGACTTCGACTATGGTGCCATTCTCCGAGATGTGGATCGCATCTAAAGGAATAGTCGTATTGAACATCCAGAAGGAATGCCTGGCGGAAGAGTCGAAAACGAAAAGCATGCCTTCATACTCGCCCAGGGTTTTCCTGCCCATCAAGCCTTTGGTACGGGTGGCCGTGTTGTTGGCGATTTCAACAGTTACGTCAATGGAAGAGCCGTCTGGGTTTCCTATTGTTAGTTTTTTGGCAGCTCCTTTGGCAGTTACGAAATAAAGAATAAGGATTACCGCAGCCGCAGCGACAAGTATAAGGGCCGCTTCCTCAGTCTTCATATCTTGGAGAACCTGTCCTTGAATTTTTCCTGCAGCTTTGGCAGGTTCGTGTATTCCAGGTCCTCTTCAGGGAGCCGGTGCGGCTCGAAAGGACCGTGCCTGCGCATGTATTCGGCTATCTTGTTCGCCTTCTGCCTCGTGTAGTCATAGGCGACGTCCGCGAATATGTCGAAAGGTCCAACCAGCTTGCCGTCTGCGAGCTGGAAGCCAAGCGCAACCACCCGGGGCGGGCCGTCAAGCCTTGTCGGCGTGGCCTGCTCCATGCTGCATGGCATCAGGGGGCCTTGGTGAGAGCCCCTCATCCAGCCTGCGACAAGATGCGGGAAGCTGAATGGCTCAAGTACCTCGCCAACAGCAGGCAGACCCGACTGGGCCCTTACGATGGCAACAGGGTCGTCTTTCCCAACGTACTGGCCTGCTATCTGTGAAAGTTTCTCTGTGGAAACGCAACAGACGGCTTCGTTTTCCGGCACCTTGTTGCCTGGGCCTGGATAGACGCGCTTTATGACATATCTTGAGCGCGAACCGACGAAGGCAAGCATCGAGTACATCTCTTCCGGGGTCTTGAACGTTATCTTCCTCCCTTGGACAGTGTCGTATACCTCAAACCTGAAACCGCCTTGCATGGTCGGATCTATCACAAGGCCGGGCGTGTTGAAGGGATCAGCGAACATGCGATACACCGGGAGGTTGAACGCGCCCGGGTCTGTCTTGTCCATCATGAAGCAGATGATGGGCTCGCTCTTCCTCTCTGGGAATTCAAGCTCCGCCACACCCGGGCCCATGCCACGGATGTTCCCTGAGAATGCGTCGCTTAGGAGGTCCTGGCCTGCGCCGTAGAGCTTCAATTTCTTCGCGACCTCTGTCCCTGCCTTGAACACATCCCAGGCAAGTGAATGGATTTCCTTGTTGTCAACGCCTTTGGTATGGGAGAGGATCAGGTTGAGGTCATCGCCGCATTTGCCGACGAAATAATCAGTTATCTTCTTCTCTTTCTTAGCTTTCGCGAGCATCTCTTCCGCGATTTTCATGAGCTCCGGATGTACGCTCACATGCCCTGGGAATCCGCCTACGTCTGCCTTAATCATGCTGATGGTAGTTTTCATGCTAAAACCTCTCAGATAGTATTATCGAAAGGAAAAGATAAAATTACTTCGCGACAGCCACCTGGGCCTGGAGGATCTTGAATTTGTCCTCCTCGACCGCTTTTGTTTTCACGGTCTTGCCCACATGCAGCACCTGTTCGTTCCTTGAGCTGTCCCGATATATGGTTATTCCCTTGCAGCCGGTCTTCCAAGCAAGCAGATAGACATTCTCCACATCCTCGACGGTTGCCTCGGTAGGGAGATTGATTGTCTTGCTGACGGCAAGGTCAGTATTCTTCTGGAAAGCTGACTGCATGAGCACATGGGCCTCTGGCGGGATGTCGTGGGACACGCGGAACACGTTCTTTATGTCAGACGGGATCTCGTCCATGTGCTGGATGCTTCCCTCCTCCATTATCTTCTGCATGAGCTCCTGGCTGTAGAGCCCGCGGACCTTGAGCACGTGCTCGAATATGTCATCGCAGTAGTAGTAATGCCCAGCGCGCACGGTCTTCAGGAAAGAGAGGGCGAATACCGGTTCGATGCCGCTGCTGGTGTTTCCTATCATGGATATTGTCCCGGTGGGTGCTATTGACGTGCATGTCGCGTTCCTCAGCTCGTCATACTGGGAAGATAGCGGGGTGTCCTTGAAGCCAGGGAAAGAGCCTCTGGCCCTTCCTAGCTCATGGCTCATCTTCCTCGCTTCCTCGTTTATGAACTTCATTATCTCTTCTCCAGCCTGATAGCCTTCCTCTGAATCATAGCGGATGCCCATCTTGAACAGCATCCTGGCGAAGCCCATCACCCCAAGGCCTATTCTCCTGTTCCTCTGAGTGTGCTCCTTTATCTGTGGAATCGGGTATTTGTTGAGGTCAATCACATTGTCCAGGAACTGGAAGCTAAGCCTGACCACATACCTGAGCCTGCCCCAGTCAATCTTCCTTTTCCAGTCCATTCGGCTCCAGTCAAGCTCAACGAATCGGGCAAGGTTTATGCTTCCCAGATTGCACGATTCATAATCAGGCATTGGGACCTCGCCACAGGGGTTCGTGGCATGGATGGGCTCGTTCGGAGTGGGGTTCTTCCTGTTTATCTCATCTATGAAAAGCATGCCGGGCTCTGCAGATTTCCATGCGCTGTAGGCGATAAGTTTGAAGATGCTCCGTGCATTGACCTTGCGCAAGACCGCACCGTTCCTCGGGTTTATCAGGTCATATTCGCTGTTGCTGTCCACAGCCTGCATGAACTTATCGTCAACCATCACGCTGACGTTGAAGTTCTCAAGCACGCCGGGCGTCTGTTTCGCAGTGATGAATTCCTCTATGTCGGGATGCCAGACGTGCATCGTTGCCATGTTAGCACCGCGCCGTTTGCCGCCCTGCTTTATCACGTTGGTGGCATTGTCAAAGGCGCTCATGAATGAAAGCGGGCCGGATGCGACGCCTGCAGTGCTTTTGACGAAATCGCCTTTCGGCCTGAGAGCCGAGAAGCAGAATCCCGTGCCTCCGCCTGTCTTGTGGATTATGGCCTGGTGCTTAACCGACTCGAAAATCTGCTCGATGTCATCCTTGACCGGAAGGACGAAGCATGCGGAAAGCTGGCCGAGCTCGGTCCCTGCGTTCATCAATGTGGGCGAGTTGGGGAGGAACTCGAAGCTCGTCATTATCTGGTAGAACGCTTCTTCATAGTGCTTTGCCGTCTCTTCATCAGCCCCGTAGTTCTTCTCATTCGATGCGATGAATCTGGCGACTCTTCTGAAAAGCTCGCTCGGCGTCTCTATTACTTTTCCATTTTCATCCTTGAGGAGATATCTTCTTTCCAGCACCTGGATGGAATTGAGCGGAAGCTTGAGGTCATCCTCGACACCGAGGATCCTTTTCATCTCCCTCTCAACGTTCTTCCTGTGCCTGTATATTATATATGATTTAGCAGTCGTCGCATGGCCGGTGTCTATGAGTGCCTTCTCAACTACGTCCTGAACCTCTTCTACCGTAGGGACGTACTCCTCATTGTATTTCTTGTTGATGTATTCGACGGCCAGGTCTGCGACACGTTCTGCTTCCTTGCGATTGCTGCCTCCAACTGACTGGGCAGCCTTGAAAACCGCATTGGTTATCTTCTCCTTGTCGAAATCGACGACCGACCCGTCACGTTTCCTTATTTTCTTGATTGGCATGAAAATCCCCGCCTAAAATGTTGCTAAAATTAAGAGCATGGGAATCTCTTGCATAAGTAATTTAAAGCGTCGCATCGCTTCTCGATTTTTTTCAAAAATTTTGGAAAAGATTGTGTTATCATGCGCTTCATCAGGGTTTTTGTCTCACAATTCATTTATTAACTTTTCCACAGAATTATAATTGTGAACACTAACAAAGCCACCGCCTCAGATGTAAAAAAACTAACTAGGCGCGATTTTGTACGGATCCTGGGCGCAGCTGCGCTGGCAATCGAAACGATAGTTTCAGGTTGCGCTTCTTCGCAACAAACGATTCGATTGCCGGGAGGACGGGAGCTCACACTTCCCAACAGACACCTGGATAGCGATTACAGCATAGAAGACATGCGCGATATAGTTTCTGCATTGAATGAAATACTCGGCAGGATAGTGGAGACGGCAAGAAACATGGGCCAGTACCATGAATTGAATTTCAACCAGTCTTCGGCCTCTGGGATGGCACGCACCGCGGAGGAGCTGGCAGAAGATTTCATGCACCAGAGCAGCACGGCCGATGCAACTGCGCAGCGCTTGGCAAACAGGTTCGAATTCGTTTATTCCCAGTTGGTGTACCTGATAAGATATTACCGAGATCATCTGGCTGAGGAAGGCATAAGCACGCAGAACATACCCGCGCTGCTCGGGTACAGCCTCAACCTGCGGAACCTATGAGGACCACCACTGCCCTATGAAGAATATTCTTGAGTCGTCTTTTGAGAAGATAGGCGAATGGCAAAGGAATTCCTGCGGAAAATAATCTGGCGTAATGTCTCTGCTGCTTGTTCCATCGGCATTCATCAGGTACAGGTCGTATTTTCCCTGGTCACCCACCGCTGCGACCACATAAACAATCCTGTTTCCTGAATGCGACCAACTTGCAAGGCCCTGGGAATAGCCGTTGCTTGTCAAACGTGTTTCTCCGCTGCCATCTGAGTTTATCACAAATAGGTTGTAAGCCCCATTGGTGGTGTTCGGGTCCTCCAACCGTTCAAAGACAATCTTCGAGCCGTCCGGACTCAGGCGCGGATCATAGTCGCCAATTGGAAGGTTGGCAGTGCCCCATTCGCCAGCATTGGCCGGATTGGTGATTTGCGTCGCCGCAGTTCCGTTATCATCCATGCCCCAGATGCGGAACCCAGATGTGAAAACAATCCTATTACCGCTCCAGTCGATATCGGCATCGTTAGAGCCTGAGTCATAAAGCTCCTGCTCGTTGCTCCCATCCGCACCCACCACATATATGTCCAGGTCTCCGTCCCGTTTTGAAAGGAATGCAATCCGTTCACCATCAGGAGACCAAACCGGGTAGAGGTCCCAGAACTGATTGTTTGTGACCCTCCGCAAGCCGCTTCCATCAGTATTGATCGTGAATATTTCAGAATCCTCATTGGTCGAGCCGCTCTTTTGGGCGAAAACAAGCTTGTCGCCCTGTTCATTCAGCCTAAGTGCAGAAGGGTGCACCTCCTCATCAGAACTGTAGATGAGTTCGATATTTTCTGTGGCCAGATCCAGGGAATAAATGCCCCAGACCCCTTGATGCGGAACAGTTTTAGCCACAGGCTGTTCGACGCTGCCAGCGGCAGGTTGTTGGGCGCAGCCAAAAAGGAGGAGATAGAAAATGCAAAATGCGAGTAAAATGCGTTTCATGAGAAAGCGAGTGAGCGAATCTTTTATATTACTTCCGCAAGTAGTTCATGCGGTGTATCTATGAATAGAAAAATTTTGTTCCTGATGCTGGGACTCGTATCAATCTTGTTTGCCCAGGCCCCCTATCTGATTGTTTTCGATTCGACAGGGAGCATGGACAGTTCGCTTCCGAATTCCAGCCAGACCAAGATGGAGGCCGCGAAGATCGCTGCCGACAACTTCATCGACCGAACGAATGCCGAGATAGGCCTGGTCGTATTCGAGGACTGCGACAGCGGCGGTGACATCAGCAGCGGTGGCATCCAACTGGTGCAGGATTTCACTACTGACAAGGCTGCCCTGAAAAGCAGCGTTGATGCACTCAGCCCTACCGGCGACACTGCCATAGCAAATGCCCTTGAGGAATCCAAGGCATACATCGAGAGCAGCAGGGGAAGAGGAACCATAATCCTCATCACTGACGGCGAAGAGACCTGCGGAGGCGACCCGGTGAGTGTTGCCAGCGCCATATACAGCGAGAACATCGGAACCGTGAATGTGATAGGCTACCAGATCGGCGGCGATGCTGAAGAACAGGCCAAGGCCATAGCCGCTGCAGGTGGAGGAAGATACTATCCTGCTTCTGATGCTGATGAACTCTCGAGCGCCCTTACTCAGATAAGTGGCGGGGATTTGAGCTGCTGCCCCTCAGCCGTGCTTCTGCTGGCTCTGCCGCTCTTTGTTGTGGCCATCAACAGGCGCCTTAACTGATTTTTCTTTTTCCAATCTTCTTTTTCTATGTTCATCTAAAGAAGCGGCCAGCGCTGCGGCTTTCTCTTCATAGGATTTATCTGAACCAGGAAAGGCATCATCCAGTATGGCCCTGGCAGTCGCTGTGTAGGGCAGGCCGTACTGAACCCTGTCGAGCCATCCTCTAGTCCGGAGCATCTCGTAGATTCGGCTGAACCCCCTTTTGAGCTCGGTCCTGTTTCTTATACGATGCTCATCTATCAGGTCCTGCACTTGGCTGATAATCTGCGGGGGTTTCATCCGCGCCCATTCGGTCCGTTCTCTTTTTTCTTTGAAATGAAGTCGCCCAGTCAGTTTTCTTTTCAGGATGTTGGCGTAAATGCCTGGATGGGCTTTTTCGAAACGCTTGGGGCGGCTCATGGCCGGATCATTGTTTATTATTCTTTGAGCATAAGTCACGAGATGTTCATCATCCATTTTTGCATAGAAACCGTAGGGCAATTTTGTTATCCCTTCTGCAAGCGGGATGGCTGCAGCTCTGGGTTCAACCCGTTGCGCTTGTTTCGCTTTTTCAGCCACTGCCCTCATGTCTGCGGATATGTATCATAAAGATGTTAAAAACAGCTACTTCTGCTGGTTTTGAGCAAGCAGTCCGCCGAACGCGCCCCAGACGAAATTGACCAGGACGAGGAGGAGAATGAGACCTATGCCGCAGGCGACCGAACCTGCAACGCCCGTCAATCCTTCCATCTCACCTAGAACTGCTGCAGCAAGCACTGCCTCAGGTGGCCTGAAGTCCACCGCGCCAACAACCCTGCTCATGGCTATAAGATTGAGGACAGCGCCAAGAACGAGGTTTATTATACCAATCACCAGGTATGAGAACGCGGATACGGCTCCTGCACCGATGGCGTCTAGCCCATATTTCCTTACCGCCCTGTAGCCTGCCCAGAAATAGAGCACTATGAAAATCGGGATCATGAGATATGTGTATCCCACGTTCACCATGTCGACTAGCCAGTTATATTCTCCCTTGACGAGGACAGAGATTGCCTGGAGGATCATGTATATTGCTATGAAAAACAAACCTATTCCAATAATTACAAGGGAAGCTCGCAATACGGTCTTGATTTCCACATCGGTCACCTGGTCTGTGTTCGAATGGAAAATTTATAAAGCATTTCCGAGCAGTGTTGAGTGACAAATAGTCACAGAGGTGTTTGATCTGTTTGATTTCAATAAGGTTTTGGGCGCGTCAACGATGACGATAGTGGCTTTGCTGGTGTTCAACCTGCTGATTTTCGGTGTGAGCATCGGAACGGCAGTGCTGGGCTGGAGCGCAACGAATATTGCGGGCATGGACCTCGGGTTGGCCGGCTGGATTTTGTCGATTTTACTTAGCTGGGGGCTTCTATTCATCAGCGTCGTAGGAAACTTCGCAATAACCGTATATGGTGCCTATGCGGCTGCCAAGAAGGGCCTTGATCTGATGGGCTGTGGTGTGCTGGGCGGGCTGGCGCACGCGATAGTAGGCATCGTGATGGGCGTGCTGCAGTTCGGCGCAGGGTTCATCGGCCTGGGAGCAAATGTTCTGACCGCAGGAGATGCATTTGGAAGTGTGTTCGCTGGCTTCGTCGGCGTGGTGGGCATGGGGATAGGCATCTGCCTCGGCCTGATAATCTACGTCGCGCTCATCTTCGTGAACATCATCAATGGACTCATAGGCGGTTTCGTTGGTGGAGCGAAATAATTTTTTCTTTTTATCTTTTCTCTTATCCTTTAAGTGACAACCAAGAAAAACCATAAAAACAAACATTTAAATACTGTTCCGGACATTAAACATATATCCTACTGCCTGAAACAACCACGGGCCAGCCCACCTGAAAGTGGTGGGCTGCCTATGTTTGTTTTCAACAAGAGAAGATGAATGTCAATTTTTTCTCCTTATTATCAAGCCTGCAGAAACCGAATCTTTCGAATTGGATCATTCTCCCGATGGCAAGCGAAGAGCATCCTTTCTCACAATAGCCTTTCACGCATTCAAGGCTTTTTGGGTTGAACTTCCCTTTATCATCGAGAAGGTTCTTCGGGACAAGGACTTCGCATTCAATCTTGTCACCAACCACCCATTGCACTTTTTTGTCAACCGTCGCGTCAGGAACCAGCTCGCCAGCAAGCTTCTTGCCTTTTTTCACGAGTTTGACGTTGCATAGGTCCTTGAGCCTGAAGATCTCCCCTTCCTTAAGAGCGTCGGCATCGGCTTTGGGTATCCAGACGGCCTTATCCACCAGCAATTCACGGGCACCGATATCCTTTTTCGGATGGAGCTTCAGCTTAAGCGTCTGAGCTTCCAAGCCCTTGACTTCCAGCTCGACAGGCTCAGGCACAAAGAAATAGTGCGGCGATTCAGGGTCCAGCAGCTTCCTGTTGCCTGCAAGCAACGCTTCCCAGTCAGGTTCGCTCTCGACTTTCGATAGGCCGAAGGAAAGGACGAATTCCCGTACCGCTTCTGGCAAAATCCCCCTCCGCTTCAATCCAGCGAGCGTAGGCAGCCTGGGGTCGTCCCATCCCATCAATTTGCCTGTTTCGACAAGCGGACGGAGCAGACGTTTGGATATTGGTGTGTTTTTTATCTCCAGACGCGATATGGAAAGCATCTGCGGCACGTATAGGCCTAGTTTCTTCAGTAAAGACACATAAAGCTCGTCCCTTAACTCATACTCCTTGGAGCGTATTGGGTGCGTTATCCCAAGAATCGAGTCCATAACAGCACCCTGGAAGTCATAGGTGGGCCATACGCGGTATTTCTTCCCCTGGCGGTAGTGCGGGGCTGTGATTATGCGAAAGAGCGTAGGGTCACGCATGACCGTGTTCTGCGATGCCATGTCGCCTTTGAGCCTTATCGTCATGCTTCCCTCAGCCACGCTTCCATCGAGCATCTTTTTCCAGTCTTTCAGGCTATCCGCAGGCTTTTTCGAGCCACAGGCGCATCTTTTCATCTTCTCGCGGCTTTCTGATATCTGGTTTTGGGTGCAGGCGCATGCATAACCGTCACCCTTGGAAAGCAGCCTCTCACAAAGCTCGTACATCTGCGGCAGGTAATCGCTGCAGTACTTCTCCTCATCCCAGTCAAGCTCAAGCCATTTTATTCCGTCCCTTATGGCGTCCAGAAACTCTGCTTTCTCTGCCTCAGGGTTGGTATCATCCCATCTAAGGATGGCCTTGCCATTGTACTTCTTCGCTATTGTCCAGGACAGGCAGAACGCCTTGGCATGGCCTATGTGCGGCCATCCGTTAGGTTCAGGAGGGAACCTCACAACGACTTTGCCCATTTCCGCTCCAGAGACGTCCAATTCCTTCTTCTCCTCTTTCTTTTCAGCATACTCGAATTCGTTCATTTCGCTTTCGATTTTTTGTTTTGCCAGTTTCGAAACGCGTGCAATCTCAGCGTTTATCTTCTTCATCGTCTCCTTCATGTCCTTCTTGCAGTCCGGGAACTCAGCAATGACTTTGCCGACAACAGAGCCGGCATTGGCTTTGCCATAGTCAAAAGCATTCTTGAGAACGTGCTTGCGAATTATTGAATCAAGATCAGGCATGATTTATGTAGAAGACAGTAGTAGTTTAATACATTTCTGATTCAGAATCCGAAAAAGCCAAAAAAGTCCAAAAAAATTGCATCTCGAAAGAGTTTGCACTAGATTAAAGAATTGTTAATCTAGGCGAAACATATAAAAATCTGTGCCTCCAGATTAGTTCATGGATGAAAGGTTCTATCTGAAATATAAGAAAGTGCTGGAAATCCTCCCTGATGTCGCAGAGTGCGCACAAAACAAGCTCATCCTGGTCGGAGGAACCGCACTTGCCATATTCCATCTTGAGCACAGGATAAGCATCGACCTTGATTTCGTTCCGGTTGAAGGAGAAGACACTAAGCTCAAGGAGCTGCTGAAGGGATGCCTGGCAAAGAAAGGTTACCGGACACTAAGGGCGGCATACCCGAACCAATTCGTCATCCAATTCGAGGATACGAGCATAAAGATAGAGGTTTTCACTCCACACCGCAAAATCCGCAATTATGAAACGCATGCCTTCGGCAAAACAAACCTGCTCGTAGCATCTGTCGAAGAAATCCTTGAATTAAAAAAAGAGAGCTATGCGGACCGCAAAGAGGCCAGGGATCTATTCGACATTATCTTCATTCTGAAGGACATGAGCAAAGAAGTCGGCCTCATAGAAGAACTTATAAGAAAGCACGGGCTTCCCAAAAATACTGATGAACTCAAAAACGTTATCCTGAGAGAGGAAGACGATGCTTTTTTCAGGAAGGTGATAACTGATGCTTCCAAAACAGGTAGTAAACCATAGGCAACTTATGGATAGCGGGCTGAATAAAAAGCAAATAATGGCACTGAGCGCCTCGTTGAAGCTTTTCCCGACTCCCTTCAAGGGCATCTATTATATACCGCTGGAAGAGGAGAGAAAAGGAACGTTCATAGAAAAACCACAAGTTACGCTTTCGCGGGCAGTGGAACTGTTCCTCGGAACCAAGGCCTTTTATTACAGCTGCAGCACCGCAGAGGAATTCCTCGGCATCCGCTGGAGACCCTCCGGAAAAATCCACATAGTAAACAGCAAGCGCAGCGGGAGGGTGAATCTCGCGGAGAGGGTGGAGAGAAACCGCAAAAAAGGCACTTACAGAGCGAAGAAAATCGCAAAACTGCTTTCCCTGTATGGCAATGAGATAATTTTCCACAGAACGAAAACCATCCTGAAGTCAAAAACAAAACAAACTCCATATGGCAGGTTCGCGCTTAAGTCACAGATAAAAGAGGACAGAAAGAGGTTCGGATGCAAACTATAGACACCGAATAAGGCCGAGGCGTTTATTCACCTACAATCAGTCTTCCGGCATGATAAATCCTCCCGCCAGGCACCGTGCCGTAATCATAGGAATGGGCGTCACGGAGGCTCTCATAGCTGCCATCGATATGCAGCTCGCCGCCCAGCATCGCAGCGCCCACTTCCTTGCCTGCATTTCCGCTTATGCGAATCTTGCCTCCTTTCAGCTTATACCCAGCCCTCTCGACAGCATTTCCATCAACCAGAACAATGCCATCTTTCATGAAGCAGCCGAGGTCTGTACCCACGTCTCCCCGAATCCACAGGAAACCGCCGGCCATGCAGTAGGCAGCCTGAAAACCAGCATTTCCTTCGACAATGACGCTGCCTTCCAGCATATGGTCTCCGACCTGGCCTTGTGCATTACCCTCAATCACGACTTTCCCGCCAGTCATGCGATAGCAAGCATTGTTGCTAGCGTTACCCTTCACGAGAATCTCTCCGCCCTCCATCTCGCAAGCAACATGAGAGTCAGTATCGCCCAATACCGTGATTGAGCCGGATTTCATCCACGTCCCGAGCGAATGACCGGCTGAGCCGTTGATGACGATGTTTTTCGTGTTCTGGTATCCCAGGTATGTTATTTTCAGATACCCGACATTGAGCGTGAAATCACTATCTCTGCAGTTATTTATCAGGGCGCTGAGGAAGTAGCCAGTAGCGCTGTAATAAACTTTTTTCTCGTCCTGGTATCCCTCTAGAGCGAGGACAAATCTCTCAACGTCATGAGCAGAATATTCGATATCTTTGACTGCACGCAACAGTTCCATGTAATAGGTCGGAATCACGACCGGCTCGGTTGTAGGGATGGATTCCCATACTTTGAATATGCTCCGGAGGGCTTCGTCACGCACTTCGACTTTCCTGACATCCCTTTCGGTTTCAGGGGCATAGCGTCCGAAGCGGTTAGCAAAAGCCAGGGCTGGCGGTTTGGAACGATTTCCTGGTTGAAAAACTGCATGCCCATCCATCTTCTCACCTATCCATAATCAGCATTCCCTGGTGGTAAATCTTCCCGCGGGCTGCCGGGCGTCCGTAGGCACGTTCGATGCTGAGGCTTTCATAGTTGCCACCTATGTGCAACTCGCCTCCGCTCATATAATCGCCTACATCCTTTCCCACATTCCCCTTTATGCTGATCCTGCCGCCGCTCATCCAGGTGCCCGGCTCATCACCGCCGTCGCCTTCGACCAGTACGAAGCCGTCTTTCATTATGGCACCGACATTTCCCTGAGCATTTCCCTTAATCCAGAGTAGACCGCCGTGCATTTCGAAACCAGGTTGCCAACCTGCATTTCCTCCGACAACGAGTCGCCCGCCTTCCATGTGGTCTCCAGGGCGACTAGTGGCATTGCCTTCTATCACTACGACCCCGCCTTTCATGCCATGGCCAGCACTTTCACGAGCATTCCCTTTCACAACAACCTCTCCGTCTTTCATCCCGAAGGCGAGATGGTCTCCTGCATCGCCGAATAGCGTGATTGAACCGGATATCATAGAATGACCTAGTGACGAACCGGCATTTCCATGGATGATGAGGTTTTTTGTGTTCTGCTCCCCAAGATGCGCGATCCCTTCCATGGCCTCGAGATGGAGCGCGAACTCATCGTCCCTGCAGTTGTTTATCAGGGCACTTATGAAATAGCCAGCTCTCGAAGAAAAATGCTCCTCGTCCTGATATTCGTGCAGTGCGATGACGAACCGTTCGACATCCTGGGCCGAATATTCAAGGTCTTTTATTGCATTCTCTGAAAAGTCATACCATTGGTAGTGAGGACTTACAAAAATATCAGTATGGTGGGCGGCCTTCCATGCCTCGAGCATCCTGGCGAGCTTTTCATCCTGTTTCACATCAGGTTTGCGAACATCACGGTCTGTTTCTGGGGAGTATTTTCCAAATCTTCCGCCTACTGCAAGCACCGGAGGAATCCGGCTGATTCGTTTATCGAGTGCAGTAATAGGCTCAGGCATGAAAATCACTTATCCAAGATTAGCTTTTCATTTTGATATATCTTTCCGTGCAATATCCATCGTCCAAAGCCATCAATCTTGCCGTCAACATATATCTCGCCACCTCTCATCTCCTCTCCAAGAAGGGCACCAACGTTTCCTTTTACATGGATACGCCCGGCTTCCATCTTGTGGCCGAGATACTTACCTGTGTTGCCTTCCACAGTAATGCTGCCACCGTCCATCTTGCCTCCGCAGGCATACGCAGCGTCGCCGCCTATGTGGATTTTCCCGCCTTTCATTCCCAAACCAGCGTGTTCTCCCGCGTTTCCTTTGATTATCAGAACACCATTACGTATTGCCTGCCCAGCCCTATCCAAGGCATGGCCTTCTATGATAACCGACCCGTCTTCCATGCCTGTGGCCGCATTGTTCAGAACATCGCCAGAAACGGTGATTGTGCCATTTTTCAGGTACCACCCCAAGTCGCTTCCGGCATTACCATTGATGGATATGCTCCCTCCAGTCATATACGCGCCAACGCTTTCTCCTGCACAGCCGTTTATTGTTATTTGTTTGGAGTTCTGGAACCCGATGAAACGAATGGGTCGCACAAGATGGGCTATGTGAAGGGTGAAGGCGTGATCCTGGGACTGTGCCATGAGAAAGCTGATGAATAGTCCAGTCTTCTCGAAAAAATACTTTTCTGCCTGAAGGGCTTCAAGATATATTGCGAAGCTTTCGATGTCTGTTGATGCTGTTGGCAAATTCTTTTCAATTAGGAATGTCCGGAAACGATCATAGAATGCATGGATATTGAGGGCATATTCATACTCTGGCATACTTATAAGAGAATCGAGCTCGTGATATGCCTTCTCAAGCCGTTCAATCCTTTCATCCTTTACAATCTTTGGCTTCCGTACCTCTCTTTCAGTTTCAGGAGCGTATTTGCCAAAACCTTTTCCTATCGCTAGGTCTTGTGAAACTAGAATGGTTCGTTTATCCATTGCAACAGATCCCGCCATACTATCGTACATCCACTACGAGTTTTCCTCTATGGAAGATTTTCCCTTTCACATCGCCTGCAATCCCTTCATATCCGCCATTGAGGTGAATCTCTCCGCCTTTCATTGACCAGCCCACAACTTCAGCAGCATTACCGTTGACAGTGATACTTCCACCTTCCATCTCTTTTCCAACGCCGTTGTCTACGTTTCCATTCACTATGATTTTTCCGCTTTGCATCGACTGCCCTGTCCATGCGCTCAGATTACCGTTCACTATGATGTTTTTTGTGTTTCTATAGCCAAGGCAGCAGATTAGTGTATCAAGATGATGAGTAGGTATGAAAAACCGGGTTTCATCAGATTTGTTTATCAAGGCGCTAAGCAGCACGCCTGCCTTGAAAGCGAATGCGAACTCATGCTGGAATTCCGAAAGCGCCACAGCAAAGGCTTCGACATCCCGCGCAGAGTAATGAACGTCTTTTATCGCTTCAAGAGCCTTTCGGTATACCATGTCGGGAGCGATTGTCCACCACCCCATCTCGAATTTATAATTCTTCCATGCCACCTTGAGCTCGCCAACTTTACCTGGCCTAACTTCTGCAGTTCTGACCTCTTTCGCATCCTCAGGGTGGTATTTATCGAATTTGCTTCCGACTGCCAAACGATCTGTAATAAGAGCTTCACGCCTGACAGTCCGCGAACCCATATGATTCACCCAATCGAGACCAGTTTTCCATCGTGATATACCTTGCCGCCTCTTCGAAGGTCAGAGATGGAATCGTAAGAGCCGAAAAGATGGATTTCTCCGCCCGTCATCTTGTGCCCCACATTGCTGCCGGATATGCATTCGACATCTATGCGGCCGCCCACCATTTCTCGGCCACAGTCGTCACCGACATTTCCCTCAATCCTGATTGTGCCCCGTAACATCCCTTGCCCAACGCAATTGCCTGCGTTTCCCTTAACCAGCACCGAACCGCCTTGCATATGCCGCCCAAGCCCATGGCCGACATTTCCTCCAACGATGATGTCCCCTCCGGTCATTATTTCGCCCAGGAGGTTTCCAGCCGATCCTTTCAGCTGGATAGAGCCGCCTCGCATATGCTCCCCCACCGTCTTCCCTGAATCTCCTTCTATTTCGATTGTTCCCCCTGTCATTGAAGTTCCGACACTGGATCCACCGTCTTTCTCGATCTTTATATTGCCGCCTTCCATTCCGATCCCAACGTCCCCTCCCCTGCAATTACCCTTCACGGTTATTGTACCGCCATGCATGCCCCAGCCAATTTCTTTTTTCACATTTCCTTCGATAGTGATTTCCCCGGCATCCATGTAAGAGCCAACCCCGGCAGTGACGTTGCCTTTAACCAGGAGTGCCCCACCCTTCATGCACAAGCCCACGGAAGAGGTGGCATTGCCGCTCACCTCGATTGAACCGCCTGTCATGTTCATGCCAACGGACGCCTTAGCGTTACCTTCTAACACGATTTTTCCATCCTTCATCTCCAAACCAAGCGAATTGCCAACATTGCCACGGATTGCGATGTTCTTTGAGTTTCTGAACCCCAGCATGGATATTTTGTCAATAGGTTCAAGATAGAGCGTGAAATCAGAGTCAGGGCAATTGTTTATCAGGGCGCTAAGGAAAAGACCCGCCTTTAACGAAAAGTTTTCTTGGCCTGCGAATTCCACCAGGAATAGGGCGAAACGCCCTACGTCCGCCGCATTATAGGATAGGCCATTCAGCGCGGCGCAGATTGTCTCATAGCTTTTATCGCATTTTTTTGGAGGCAGCGGCTTCCAGGCGCTCCAGATTTTCTTAAACGCTTCCAGGGTCTTGTCCGGTTGCACATCTGTTTTCCGGACTTCCTTCTCGACTTCGGGGGCATACTTGTCAAATTTGGATGCCAATGCCAATGTTGCAATCCGTCTGGATTTTTTTCTGTTGTAAGTTGTAACTGCTTCAGTCATGGGAATCACTTATCCGTAAATCAAGACGCCTGCCTGATAGATTTTTCCGCCTCTCAGGTCCTGTCCAAGATTTCTTACTGTGCCATCGACATGGATTTCACCGCCTCTCATACCGTCTCCGGTCAGAGAATCAGCATTTCCTTCCACGCGGATAACCCCTTTTTTCATCTCGCAACCAAGGCCAAACCCTACATCTCCTTCTATTGTTACATCCTTCACGTTGTTGACGCAAAGGTTCCCAAGAGGCACTTTGAGATGATTCACATGAAGCACATAGCAGCCATCAGGACCTTTATTTATCAAAGCGCTGAGGAAAAATCCAGCCATTACCTCAAAGCCTTTTTCATCCTGGAGCTCTGCCATAGCCAGGCTCAGCTTCTCCACATCCGTTGAGGAGTATCGAAGTTTTTTGGCCAATGAAACCGCACGTTTATATGTGGGTGCTGCATATGGTGATCCTTCTTCGTGAAGGAACGTTCTCAACGCCTTCAGCAAAGCCGCAAGCGTCTGATCTGCAACTACGTCTGGTTTGCGGATGTCTCTTTCTGGTTCTGGATAATACTTGCCGAACCTTCCTCCAACTGCCAAAACGGGCGGAAGCCTTGAAGAACTTGAATGCTGCACAGCAACGTTCATCTCCTCAAACCTTCCACGAAATGGGCCAAGTTGCGGCGAACCTCGTCGATTATCAGTTTCGGGATATCCTTCTCACTTTCTATCCTGTGGACCTTGATCCGCGGGTCGATGTTGTCGTCAAGCTCCTGGGCGAAACCTCCTGTGAGGACTATGGTCGCACGGTTGAGCTGCGCCTTCTCTGCGAAAAGCCCAAGTACTTCATTAAGGTTTGCGATGCCTCCGTCAGTGAACATTATGACGTCTATGGATTCTGCCTTGAACACGTCGTCCGGAACGCCGACAGATATCTCTTTCTTGAGATATTCCTTGGGTAGATTTCTGAGACTACGGTCAGGGTGGTTGCGATATAGCTCTGCCATCTCAGGCCCAAGCATCTTCCTTACCATCTCAACATCAACTACAGTGCCGCCGCCCTGATAGGCATCTATGGCCCCCAGAGCCACGTCAAGGTCTCTGGTGTAGGGAAGATAGAAAGAGCTGCCGCTGAAATTTATCACGCCCACAAAGGAACCTTGCAGATGATAGGAACGGGCAGCGCAGTTGGCTCCCAGCGTGGTATAGCATTTGATCTCCTTGGGGTCTCCCATGCTTCCGCTGCTGTCCCTTATGACAAGCAGATGCGGCGTCTTGTAATCAGTGGTTCTTACCGGAATATCCCTGATTTTCACGCTCCTGGTTATCCCTGGCAGGAATCTTCCTCCTGAAGTGCCTGGAAGGGCAAGCGAAGGATCGACGCCTGGCCTCCATTTCTGTATGTCGCTGTAAGAATGCACGACCGAGTCTGTCTCAAGCAGCTTCCTGGAGACGACAATGGGGTAATTCTTAGAAAGCTCCCGGTAGTATTCAACAACTTCACGGTCGACCTGAAGCTCGCCCTCGGATGTGCCAATTGTGAGGATCGGAGGATGGGAGCTTTTATGCGGCTTCACACCATTCTTCCCAAGCCAGTCCTCGACTTTCTTGAATTCATGGCGGCTTATCTTGTCTGAGATTTCCCTGAGCGCTTTTCTTATCTCTCCTGGCGTTGCGTTTTCCAGAATCTTCTTTATTTCCACGTCAGAAGCGCCATCGATTGCCTTGAGAGATACTTTGCCAGCGCCGCCACAATTTTTCTCAATCAGGTCTTTTATTATATTCCCGAACGCCCATATGCCTTGTCTCATTTTTTCCACATTGTCGTTAAGGAAATCTATGGTAATCATCCTTTCCAGGTATGGCTTCAGCTCTTCAGGCAATTCATAGGGCTTGCCTGCCTGGTGATGAAGATATGCGAGCATGACCGCACGGACTTTGGCATTCAGCTTATCATTTATCTCCTCCTGCGATGCGTTTCTCATCTTGAGTATCGGGTCCCTTCTCTGCTCCTCCAGCACGCTGTAGGTGTCATTAGCCATATCAGCATAGGTCTGGACTAGGAAGTGGACGAGCTCCTCGCCCTGATCTTTGAAGAAATCATCTGTCATTTTCCCTGCCAAGATCAGCGTACCTAGGTTCCTGGGGAATGCCATGTAATGGCCTATCTCATGGACGAATATGCCCTCAAGGCAGTCATCAACGCTGAGACCGCTTGCACGGCTCACCCTCGCTACGAATGTCTCATCCACCAGGGTTTCCCGCGTCCTGAAGTTGAAGCACGCGCCCCCTTCCATCTTCTTGACAACCTGGGGCTCGCTCAACGCCGGATAGTGGAAATGTCCTCTTGCCTTTTCCCAAGCAACGTTAACTTTTTTTCCTGCATCAACATCTGTCATTTTTCTCCCTCCGTGAATATTTTCCCGTTTTCAGCTATTAATTTTCCTTTATGATAGATTCGTGCGTCCTTGGCACTTCCACTCATGCCGAAAGCTCCTAAATCTCCTTCGACATGGATCTCGCCGCCTTCAATACAACCGTAATAATATCTTTCGTTATTGCCAGTGAAGCTCTCCTGCATGCCGACGATTTTCGCGTTTCCCAGTATCAAGATTGCCCCTCCTTTCATGGCTCGGCCAGCGGTGTAGACGGCGTTCCCTTTGATTATGATTAATCCACCTTCCATATTATCTCCGACCGAACCAGCATCTCCCTTAACAAGTATTGTGCCACCAGACAGCTCATTGCCAACCTGTCCACATTCTCCTCCAATCTCCATATGTCCTCCTTTCATTCGGAAAGCGAGAGCCCAGCGGACGTTTCCCTCGATTACCATGGTTCCGCCGACCATCATATGACCTATCAGGTCTGCAAGACTGCCCTTTACTGTGACATTTCCGATATTTCTGTAGCCCAAATCGCTTATCGGAACCGCAAGATGTTTGGTGTGAATGACAAAGTGCTCGTCCGGCATATTATTTACCAAAGCACTCAGGAAAAGCCCTGCCCTTTTCGGGAATCCTACCATATCCTGGAATTCAGCGAGCGCTATCGACAAATTTGTGACGTCCTGGGCTGAGTAGTTCAAGCCCCGGACAAGTTTGAGTGCTTCGTTGTACGGTCCTTCAAGGATTTCGTAGCATTGCGTTGGGCACTCGCACTCGAATTTCGTGAAAAGTGATTTCAGCTGTTTGAGCACTTCGTCTTCGCGGACATCGGCTTTTCTAACATCTTTCTCTGCCTCGGGAGCATATCTTCCGAATCGTCCGGCAAAGGGTACGACTGGTGATTTCGAAGCATTTCCAGTTCGAACTACCAAATGCCCTTCCATATTCTCACCAGTCCCCATCAGGATAACCTTTTTCGGTCATGACAATACCTTGTTTGTCTCCCATCTTTCCCTTGACGATAATCGTTCCGCGTTCCTTGTCTATCGCGAAACCACTAGGGCTCGCATCGCCATCGACAACTATGGTGCCCCCGTCCATCGCCCTTCCGACCCCGCAACCAAGAGCGTTGCCTTTCACGTGGATTTTCCCTCCCATCATGCCAAGGCCGACAAAATCTTCGACATGCCCTTCCACGATCAGCTTTCCGCCTGTCATGTCCTGACCTGCCTGGTTGCCAGCGTTGCCTTTCACATGGATGGAGCCACGAATCATGCCAGAACCCACGCCGAAGCCCCCTTGACCTTCTATGACGATGCTCCTCACGTTCTCATAGCCGATAAACGATGGGGCCTTTTCAAGGTGGCTTGTGTGTATTGTATACCTGCGACTCGGCCCGCTATTTATGAGGGCAGAGAGAAAATAGCCGATAGCATGCGAAAAGGTTCTCTCACCCTGGAATTCGGCCATTGCGAGGCTGAACCCTTCGACATCCTGGGGGGTGTACCTGATTCGCTTTTCTCCCAAAAGCCCAACGATGGCGAGATAATACCGATTACCTTCGTCTGTTTGGTTGCATTTAGTATGGTCCATTTTGTGTTCTTTCCACAGGGTTTTGAGCTGTTCGAGCACAGGATCGACACTAACCTGAACTTTTCTCACTTGCTTCTCTTCTTCAGGTCTGTACCTGCCGAATCTGCTTCCCGCCGCGAGAGAATGGGGGGGTTTGACTGTCCCATAACCGAGTTGGTGAGGCATCCACATCACTCATAGAAAGCCTTCCTGTCCTCTTCCTTGGCTGCCCTAACCATGTCCTTCATGAGTGGGTGGTCATAGTCCTGCTCCTTCAGCTTTTCTATCTCTGCCTTGCTCAGCTGGCCCTTCTGGATTTTAGAGATGAGGTTCTTCATGGGCTGTATCGACTTCTGGTATCTCCCGAAGACCTCGCCGACGAGAGTTGTCGCAAGGTGGAGCAGCTCGTTGGTCTGCCTCGGGTTGTTGCCATTGGCGTTCTTGTAATCATCATGGAATTCTGCCTTGTGCGCGAAAACGTGGGGAAGGAGATAGCGCACATGGTCTATGGATGGG
>Ga0315268_10001389_pt1 | contig 27790 bp, 30 predicted proteins | sample C1_top_MG_FD_204535 | JGI IMG/M metagenome (GOLD analysis project Ga0315268, IMG submission 204535) | Sediment microbial communities from Yellowstone Lake, YNP, Wyoming, USA - C1_top | ecosystem: Environmental > Aquatic > Freshwater > Lake > Sediment | place: USA: Wyoming | collected 2017-08-01
GCGCAAGCAATATTCCCGTTAATGGAGCTTTAAATATAGCTGAAAATCCCGCCGCGGCTCCGCACAAGAACAATGTCTTAACATCTTTTTGGTTTAACTTCAGCTTTCGAGTGATAAACGAAGAAAGCCCGCCTCCTAACAATAGACTCGGTCCTTCCAACCCAGCACTTCCACCAAAACCTATCGTTATTGCAGACGCCAAAGTTCTGCCCACCGTATCCTTCAAGCTTACGAAACCATTCTTAAAGTGGTATCTTTCAATCACAAGCTCAGTTCCGCAACCGCAGTTCTTATTTTCTGTCAGAAGCCTTATCGTTACGTATCCTCCAAAAAGAGCTATGCTCGTAGACGCGAGGATAAGCAGAGGGTCCCAATTTATAATGAGCAACGATGCGGAGTTCATTAATCTGTAGATGTAGACAAGGACGAATATGGCTAAACCAACTGCAAAACCCAAAATTAAAGGCGACAACCAATATTTTGCTAACTCAAAGAATTTTTCGCGATTCAGCCTCAAGATTTGTTCTCCTCATCGGCACCTTTCTCACTTTGTTCTATTTCTGCTAGCTTTCTAATGTCGCATGTTCCATACTTCTTAGAAACTATAACCAGCAAACCCAAGACAATAGCAGTAACACAAGTGTCCGTAGAAAAAGCAAGTATCAAAAATGCTTCGCCTAAAGCTTTGTCTAACGAAGAGGCAAGCAACACGAAATTCATCGACGCCGCCATTGCGATCAATTCAATAGATATTAACACTTTTAACAAATGACGCTTAGTCAGCAAACCATAGATACCGATTGCAAGCAAGGTAACGGAGAGAATTATGTAATCCATCAGCTTTCGCCCACCTTCCTTTCATAAAGAATTATGGCAATACCTAAAGCCACGGTCACTATGACTAATCCCTGCAAAACTACATCTATCGCCCTCATGTTCCAGAGCGCTTGCGCGAACGAAACTTCAGAAGAAACATTGGCTGGAGTAACTACAACGGAGAAGAAGATTGCCGGAAACGACATTAATAACGCTACTACTACAGCTGGAAGCATTTTCTTTAAAATTTTCTTTTCACGCGGCTTCTCGCTAAGCATCTCGCCTGACAAGAAAAGAACCGCTAATGTTCCCGCACCTATAGCCAACTGGAAAACAGCCACGAAAATGGCATTGCTTAAAGCGTATAAAATCGTCATAAAAATGAATGTACATGCTAAAGCGGCAACCGAGTAGACTGCTTCGTCGAGATAAATCGCCAAACAAGCCGAAACAACCAATCCAACCGCAAGCAATTCCAAAATCATCCTACTCATCGCTCCCTTTTTTAGTGCTTGTTTCTGGTCTTACTACCAAGTCAGATTTATTAGTTGAGGCGAGTTCAAAAATTTCCGAGCTTTTTATCGCGTTTCTAGGACAGCTTTCGGCGCATTGATAGCAGAAAATGCAAAGGTCCAGGTGAAACAATGGTCTCTTCTTTCCATCAACATCAACCATCTCAATGGCCCTTGCTGGGCAGTCTCTAGCACATAAGCCACAACTAACACAAAAATTTATGTCGAATATTTGCTTGCCACGGAAGCCCTCTGGGACCTTCGGTTTCACCTCAGGATATTTTCTGGTAGCAGGTTTTTTTAGAATATGAGCGAAAACCTCTTTCAACATTGGCGATAACTTTGTTTTCTTAGACATTTTTATCCACCCATCATCCTACCACTGGATTAAGCCACAATCCTATAGCAATGGTTGCAACAAGCGACAGTATCGACAGAGGCAATAACACTTTCCAGTTGGCAACCAGTACCTGATCTATACGTAACCTTGCAAATACGCAGGTTAAATATTCCGTTATCACGATAACCATGAGAAGTTTAAGTATAAACCACAATGTATACCAGAACACTGGCAAGCCGAAAAACACAGGCCCATAAGGACCACTTAAAAATAGTTCGACTGCGATAGCTGCTCCTAGGATGATTTGCACATCCTTAGCAAGTTTAAGGAAAGCCAACCTTCTGCCAGTATACTCAGTCTCATAACCACCAACTATTTCCGTTTCCGCGTGAGGAACATCAAACGGGTCCTTCTCTAACTCTGCTTGAAGAGTAATGATAAACAGCACAAAAGCCCATGGGATTAGAAGGGCAAATGGAAAACGCTGATTAACTGCTATAGCTGAGATGCTGAGATTGTGTGCTAGGAAAGCAGGAGCTAAAGCAAGAATAAAGAGAGGTATGTCATAACCTAGAAACTGTGTTAAAACTCTGGTGGCGCCTATTGCGCTGTAGGGGTTTGTTGAAGACCATCCTGAAAGAAACAGGAAAAAGTTAGCAACCGATACCAATGTTAAAACGAAAATCAAGTCGCCCTCAAAGCTTGAGTTGAGAATTACGTTTGCTCCATCAATTGGTAAGAATAGAAAGGCGAAAACGAAAATTGAGAAAGAAAGAATAGGGGCGAACCTGAAAACGAAATTTTTTGTATCGAGTGGAACTATGTCTTCCTTTGTTAGCAACTTGACGAAATCAGCGAAAGGCTGGAGAATGCCAGCTGGACCAGTGTAGGTAGGGCCGATTCTGTTTTGCATTCGGGCTTCTATTTTTCTCTCAACCCAGTCACAAATCATAGTAAATAATAGGACAAAAGCGAAACCTGGAAAGACCAGCACGCGGAAAACAAACTCCAAATTTAAACTCATTCTCTGCCTCCTACCTATCTGTACATGAGAAACAAGGATCGAGACTTACGAAACTCGCTGGCACATCGGCTACGTTGCCGCCCTCGGCAATTCGGACAAAAGAAAGAATGTTAGCGAAAGTTGGAGTACGCACTTTAACGCGTTCAGGATACGCTGTACCATTACTTTTTACGTAATAAAATAGCTCGCCTCTCGGCGCCTCAACACGACCGAACGCTTCGCCGGCTGGCACAATTCTCGGAACTCTGACTCTGTAAGGCCCGCTTGGCAGATTATCCAAGGCATAATTTATTATGTTGATGCTTTCGCCGATCTCGGCTAGGCGAACCATGAGTCTCGCCCAAGAATCGCCTTCATTGTAAGTCACCATATTGAAAGGAATCTCGTCGTAAGCTGCGTAAGGCTCATCCTTTCTAACATCCATATTGACGCCGGAGCCACGCGCTACTGGGCCGACAACACACAATTTTAATGCATCTTGTTTGCTCAGTACTCCAACGTTCTTTGTTCGCATTTTCAAGGTTGGGTCGCTGTCAAAAAGGTGTTTGTAGAAACTCATCTTTTCCTTCAAATTTGTCAGTTCTGCTTTAATCTTTGGAATCATTTCTTCTTTTAAGTCTCGTCTTACACCGCCGATTGTGATAAATGATGCGATAACCCTATTGCCGGTAAGCCACTCCACTATGTCCATTACCGGTTCACGATCCCGCCACATGTATTGAAACAAAGTTTCATAACCAATTTCGAGACCTGCGTGGCCTAGCAGAAGCATGTGACTGTGAATCCTGTTCAGCTCTAGGATTACTGTGCGTAGATATCTTGCCCTAGGCGGTACGCTTATTCCCATTATCGCTTCTACCGTTTGGCAGAAGCATGCAGCGTGACATGCGTTGCAAATGCCACATATTCTTTCGACCAAATAGATATCCTGCAAGTAAGTGCGGTTTTCTGCAGCCTTCTCGATACCTCTATGAACATAGCCAATGCGAGGTTCAACTTCCTTCACAATTTCTCCATCAACTCTCAAGGAAAACTTTTCAGGCTCTATCAAAGCCGGGTGTTGCGGACCCATGACAACCTTTATTAGGGTTCTTCCTTCCGAAGGCTGCATGTCCTCATCTGAAACAGCAGCATTTTCCAATTTGTTCGGAATGCTCGCAATCACAGCATCCTTTCTAAGTGGAAAAAGATTTCGAGGCCAGCTGTCTGGAAGAACCAATCTTCTCTGGGTTGGATGCCCATCAAAAGTTACGCCAAAGAGGTCAGCTACTTCCCTCTCATGAAAATTTGCGCCTGGAATTAAGTCGGTTATGCTTTCGATTCCGGCATCCTCTTTAGGCACTTCAGTTCTAACAGTGATTATGGTACCATGAGTGCGAACATGATACATTAACTCAATTGATTTTCCTAAGTCTACGCCCGTAATCGCCGATATGCCTGCACTTTCATTCTCCTCAAACAAAACTCTTAAAGCGTCTCTGAGAACTCCAGCATTAACTCGAACAAAGACTTTCCCAAGCTGTGGAGTTTGGATTTGAAGGATTTTTTCTCCAAGCCTATCGGAAAGCAACATCAAAATCTTCTTTTCAACGCTTGTCATCAAGTTTTGCCTCTCTCGCTGAGTTAAGCAGTTTCACAATTCCGTCAATTATCGCCTCAGGTTTCGGAGGGCAACCTGGAACGTAAACATCAACGGGAATTACCTTGTCCACCCCTCCCAGTACGTTGTAGTTTCCTTCAAATACACCGCCTGAACACGCACATGCACCTATTGCCACGACAAATTTTGGTTCGGGCATTTGTTCATATATGCGCTTCAGTCTGTCTGCGCATTGCCTAGTAACGACACCAGTAGTTAACAGAACGTCAGCATGTCTTGGCGATGGCTCAAGTAGGATTCCGAAGCGTTCAACATCGTATCTAGGCGTTAGGAGCGCAACAACTTCAATATCGCATGCGTTGCATGCTCCAGAATTAAAGTGGAGAACCCAAGGTGATTTCAACCTCGCCCATTTTACAAGACTAGCGCAACACATTATTGGTTGCCTCCTCCTAAAAGAAGGAAGCCTGAAATAAGCACTGTGAACAGGTAAAGAATAAGAAACGGGATGTTTGCTGTAGAAAGCGCTAGAGAGGCAAAGGCCACTAACAGCACTGACGAATCCAAAATCACAAAGTAGATGAGATACCTATACAATGACACGCTAATTTTTAATTTCAGGAAAGTTGCCTTTTCTCCACAAGCATATGCAGATTTACCGTTTCCGCCTTGCCCAGACTTAGGTGACAACCAACGACCAAACATGTAAATCAGAAAAGATACAGCCGATATCAAAACGAAAGCAGTAACTAATTCAACAAACGCAAAGGTTACCTCCATCAACAATTAGCATCTCAGCCATTACAATCGCCTCTTATACCGAAGTGAACGTTTTCTTACGACTAATTCCCTTCCAGACATGTGATATTTATGCACGCAAGAGTCCGCGCACCCTCTTGTCGTGCTTACAGGATTTTGTTTGCAGTTTTGAAACTAAACGGCGAGATTTAAATTTTATCCATAATCTAGCCGCAATCCACGTGGTGTTCCTTTCGGCTTAGTTGGATTACATGCAATCTTTGATTTCGAACCCGTGCAAAGGCTTGTACAGAACTAAGGTTCTGAAAAAAAACCGTTAAAAGATTCAACATTGTTGATGTTTCAGCGGTGGGTGAAACTGTGGCTAAGCCGTTCATGAAGATGGAACAGGGCATTATTGTTTTGCTTACTGACATTATTGGAGCCAAGTTGTCGGAACGTTTTGGCTTGCCAATGATAATTCCTCTACGTCTTTCCGGCTACTGTGAGCACTTTTATGTTATGCAAGGAGGGCGCTGCCGTTGACTGTGGTAGTAAACGAGATAGAGGTCATCAGAACAGTTATTGGAGTAAGCTTACTGATTTTTGTGGCAAAACTTTTCTCAGGAATATTCGGCAGGTATAAGATTCCAGCGGTAATTGGAGAAGTCTTAGCAGGAATGTTTTTTGGTCCATATGCTATTGGAGGACTAATGCCTTTTTTCGGAGAACCAGTTGTTCAATTGAACGAAATGACTTTGAGCTTTGCTTTCATCGGCGGCATAGTCGTTTTGTTTTCTGCTGGGCTCGAGTTTACTTTCGGAGATGTAATTCATGCCGGACCTCCCGCGTTTCTCGTCGGAGTTTTAGGTGTTTTGACCCCATTCGCGATGGGATTCTTTTTTCTTTCTTTAATGGGTTATCCGTGGACTGTGACTTTGATAATCTCTACAGCTTTGACAGCCACCAGCATTGCAATAACGGTCAACGTCCTTGAGGAGCTTCAGGTTATGCATTCAAGTGAGGCGAAGATCATGGTTAACGCAGCGATCATAGATGACATTTTGGGCATGGCTGTTCTTTCACTTGCAACCTCCATTATAATTAGAGGTGAAGTTTTGCCCTTTTCTTTGATTCTCGTTAAAGTTTTAACGATTTTGTTGATATGGTTCACTTTGTTGGCTCTGTCTTCTTTTCTGATACCTCGCGTTTTGAGGATGAGAATCGCTTCGTTTAATTACGAAGGGACCGTTGAGGCTATCGCTACTATTCTTTGTTTTGGATTAGCCTTCTTGACAGCCTTTATGGGTCTCTCGCCTATCGCAGGTGCCTTTGTTGCAGGCGTAGCTGTTGCGGGTTCAAGAATTTTGATAAAGACGAAAGAATACATCAGACACCTCAACCTGATCTTCGGAACAATGTTTTTCGCATTGATTGGTGCCCAGATTGACTTTAGCGCCTTTTATCGGCTGGATTACCTTCTTTTTGTTGTACTCTTTGCAATAGCCGTTGCCAGTAAGATTATTGGCTGCGGGATCCCCGGTGTTCTTTATTTCAAAAACGTTAAGAAAGGGCTAAGGGTTGGTTACGGAATGGTCTGCCGCGGGGAGGTCGCACTGCTTGTGGCCGGTCTTGGTTTAACATCTGGCATAATAGAGCAGAACGCTTACGTGGCCCTTGTCGCCGTTATATTGGCTACTGCTTTAATAAGCCCATACTTAACGAGGAGGGGCTTCGAAAAAGCAACCTCTGTCTAAGGTTTGGCGTTTATTTTGAGGTTCTGTTGCAAGTCAGTTTGCGATGAAGGTAATCTGCAGGTTGCTCGCGCGCACATCTCATAAACTTCAAGAGTGACGAGTGGCACGTAGCCCACGCTAATCTTGCTGAAGAAACCAAGCGGCAATTGCGAACGGAAACAGTGAATAGCACGTAGGGGGTCAGTATAACGCGCGCTTTTGAATGACCTCCTTCGGTACGTTGAGAAAAGGAAAGTGTTAGATTTCTGCTCTAACATAGCGTTTCTTGCCACAGAGTATCATTTTCTAGTTCTGGGCGCCTCTTTTCCATATCTATGCTGGCTTCAGTTTGCTTCAGGCATTAGTGATAATTCTGTTTCTTTTCTTTATCGTACGTCCGATCTACGTCTTCGCTACTACCTACTTCGAGAAAAAATTAACCACAAATGAGAAGCTTTTTATATCATGGATAGGGGGCGCGAGGAGCAGTTCCGGCGGCCCTCGTTGCAAGCACAATCGGACTAGGAATAGCCGGAGCTGACAAATATTCAACATAGTCCTCGTGGTTGTTCTAACATCTTTGCTCATCACAGGCTTCACGGGGCGAAAAATTGCAAAAACAACATTAGCAAAGCCTTCTACAACGGGAAAGTCAAAAACTCACTGTACCATCAAACCGACGCGAAAGAAGCATCAAATAAAGAAAAAGAAGGAAATTGCAGGAAGCGTCACCTAATATGCTTTTTAGGTAAAAAATGTTAAATATTTAAATATTATTTAACATTAACTACATATGTGAAGATGAAGCTCACAATAAATGAAATTAGAATTCTAAAAGAGGTAGCAAAAGGTAGCAGTAAAGTAATAGGAGATATAGCTAGTAGCCTCAATATCTCACATGCCTCTTTCTCACGAACCTTGAGGTTGTTGAAGAAAAAGGGCTTGATGGAGACCGAAAAGAGAGGCGTTTCAAAACGCGTGTTCTTCTCAGAGACAAAGCACTCTACTTTGCTGAAGACTCTCCTCACAGAACTTGAACACGTTAAATTCGAAGATTTCCTGTCTGGTTCTTCTTTAGAAATTCTCTACTTTTTATCTAAGTCTCCTCTGAGCAGAAAGGAAATAGTTCTTAGTACTGGTTTGTCGCAAAAAACCGTTCAGACAAAGCTCAAGACTTTGAGGGAATTTGGAATAGTCTTCTCTGAAAGAGGGTTCTACAGGCTTAATGAAAGATTTGACCTTTTGAAAGATTTTCTCCTAGAATTCAGAAGGTACCTAAACCTAAAGATTGCACAAGAATTTGCAAAAGATGCCACGATACTTTGGCAAGAAGACGCGGAGTTCTTAATTAAGACCTCTGAACCCAAAGAATCCAAGAATTTCTTTTTAACATCAATAACCGCCTTTCATAAATATGGAGTTCAACTGTTCCTCCCAGAGTACTATTACTATTTCTACACGAAACGAAAAAAGAAACTGAACGTAGAAGACGTAATCTTACACGCTCTACTACTCGACCCAACCGATACAAAAGTGATAATGTCTGTTCTGCTGCTCTTGAAAAAGCAGAAAGTGAACAGTGATTATCTAATCAAAGAATCAGACAAATATAAGCTTAGCACAACTGTAGGAAACTTGATCAATTACATCGATACGAAAGGCAAGGCTAAACCAGAACACTTCCCGACGTGGAAAGAGTGCGAGGCGAAAGTCAAGGAGTATGAGCTATGAGAGAAATTTTCAACGAGTCACAGCTGATCTCCGAGCTCGAGAAGATTGGGAACAATCTGAAGAGGATAATAAAGATATTCATGATCGGAGGATGCTCGATGGTTCTCAGGGGCTACAAACTAGCTACGAAGGATATAGATCTTGTGTTTACCTCTGCTTCTGACTTGAAAGACTTTGCAGACACTTTGAAAGATTTGGGATTTCAAGAGATAGTCAAACTGCCAAAAGATTACGAGGCATTGGGCGCTTCGGCAGTTTTGAGGGATGCCAAAGGATTTCAGTTCGACCTTTTCCACAGACAGGTTTGCAGAGGGCTTGAGATTACGAAGAGAATGGAAGAGAGAGCTGAATTCTACAGGGCGTTTGGAAAACTAGATGTTTATTTGATGGCTCCAGAAGACATTTTCTTGTTCAAAAGCATCACTGAAAGAGAGGCAGACATGATTGACATGCGAACGCTAGCAGAGAGAAGATTGAATTGGAACGTAATAAAGGAAGAATGCGCGTCGCAAGAAAAGAGAAGGATTTGGGAGTATTTCTTGGTTTACAGGCTGGAAGATTTGAAGTCAAGGTTTGGCATAGAAGCTCCAATAATAAAGGAACTTTGGAAAATTGGCGGTGACGAACTTGTCAAAAGGGTTTTCGTAGAGATAGTGAAAGATGGAAACGACACCTTCGATAAGATTCATGAAGCCATTAAGAAGAAGTACAGATACTCAGAGTCTTGGACAAGAAGGGAATTAAAAAAATTGGTCGAAAAAGGAATTTTGAAAGTGAAAAGAGAAAAAAGAAGGTTGAGATATATTCTCAGAGTGCTGAATCATAAAACATTGTAGTCTTCAAGAACATTGCCATTTTGCGAGTTTTGTTCCTCTCATATTCTCCTCAATTCTTTTCTAGTAAAAAAGGGAGTTTGCGGGGGATGTCTCCACTCTACACAACATTTCGGCGAAGGTGTCGACTATCTGGCAAACGTTTTCGTTTTTGGCTTTGTACGTGAATGTTGGCTCAGTCATGCTGTTCACACTCTTTTGTGATGTAAGATTTGGCTATACATTTTACTTCAACAGCGTTATAAGTCTATCAATCAGCCCAAAACGTATGATTCACTGGTGTTGTGTTCTAGAGGTTTTATTCTTACACTTTTTTAAGAAACGCCACACATACGCTCTTTGGGGAATAAACATGAAAAGAAGCTTAAAAATAGCCTCGATAATAGGGCTTGTTCTTTTGCTGCTTGGCGCTAGCGTCCTCGTCTATGGAACAATGCAAACCACGAACGACAAAAAAGATAATGGCCCTCCAGACAATCGTCCACCAGCAAATCGACCACCCGAAAACCGTCCACCATCAGTCTTACCAGGTGAAGAGCACTTCGGACTTAACTTCGAACAACTGAAATTCTTCTTAAACCACGCCACAGCTGTAAAGATTAACGGGTCAGTCGTCGCGCTAGTCAAAGGCATGCTTATCTTGAACACCCTGGAAGGTCACGTTACAATACTCCTTCCAGAAAACTGGACTGTCGACAGCATGGTCGTTAATAGAGAAACTTTATTCAACGGAACCTTCTCTGGAGTGGACCAAAACGTCACAGTGAAAGCTCTGAAAAGCGTACTGTTCGAGCACGACAACTTCAGCATCAACGTGATAATAGGCTACGAAATCATCAACGCAAACGGCATCCACGCATACGCACTGCTTCCCTTCAACATAGAAACCAAACCCTAAACCTTTTTTCTCATTTTTTCTTCGAAAAATGTACACATCGCCTAATTTGTTAAAACATAACCCTCAAAACCTGGTCAATTTCTTTCAGGCTTGCTATTGCCTCGTTCGAGTCTTCAACGCTGACTCTGCCTTTTTCCGCCTGTTTTACCAGTTTAAACACGTTCAGGAAGAGAGTGTCAAAAGCATCCTTGACGTGCAGGTCGTTGTTCATGTGTTCTTCAAAATCCCTCTTCAGTCGCGCGATTAGGTTCTTGGTTTTTCGGCTCGATTTCCCCGTTGTCTTAAAACTTTGAAGTTTATTTACCATGTCTTTGAATTCATGCAAACGGTCGCAGGCAATTTTGAATTTCTTATGCGTGTAGTTCAGCCTTTTGCGGTAATAGCCATTTACAAGAAAGAATCGTATGTGTTGCCACTGGCAGCCGCGTTCTACGAGGTCTTTGGGATAGATTATGTTGCCTCGGCTCTTAGACATCTTCTTACCGTCAACAAACAAGTGTTCGCCGTGCAGCCAGTAATGTGCAAACTGTTCGCCTGTTAGGCTTTCCATTATTGCTTTCACGTAATCATGGTGCCTGAAGAGATTGTCCACGCCCCCGCAGTATACATCTACTTTGTAGCCCAAACTCTGCGACACCATAGCAGGGTCTTGAATGTTCCAAGCGGGTCTGCCCTTGCCTAGGCTTGTTATCCAGTAGACTTTGTCGCCTTCCCTATAGCCATGCCACAATATGAAGTCGCCGAAGTTCCACCTGTTGCCCGGATACGTGTCCTTGTGAAAACGTCTCTTTTCCTTAGGCCATCTTTTCATGTCTAGACCGTACAGTTTGCCAAAGGCTTTGAATTTCAACGGGTCAAAGTAAACATTACCCCGGTACCAATATGCGTAGCCTTTCTTCAGCAGAGTCGAGATGATGCTTTCGGCTTGTTCCACGCTCGTAGAGGATTTCGGAAAGTGGGTGGGCGGTTTTGCGCCGAGTTTTTGCAGTTCGTCTAGGAAAACCTTCGTGTTTCTTTCGGTGAGTTCTTTCAGTGTTATGTTTTCTTTTTCTGCTTCGGCGATGGCTTTGTCTTCAACATCCGTTACGTTTAACGCGCGTTCCACATCATAGCCCAAATACTCCAGGTAACGGTTAAGAATGTCCTCGTAAAGGAAGGTGCGATAATTGCCGATGTGAGGCAACAGGTAAATTGACGGTCCACACGTCCACATCTTCACCTTCTTGGGCTCATTGGATTGAAATCTTTCAAGCCGCCGAGTTAACGAGTTAAAGAGCATGAACAAGTCAACTCTCACTCCATCACGAACAAACTTTCTTCCTTGAGAAAATACTGTTATCTGCGCTGCTCTAGATTATCTTTTCTGAATACTTTGCAGGAAAAAACGTTAATTCTATAAGAGAATGGGAATACAATAGAGAGATGTGAGTATTATGGAAAGACCCGTTGTTATACTTGTTGACATGTTGAACGATTTTGTCACGGGTGGACTGCGAGCAGAACGCGGCGAAAAAATAATTGTACCCCTTAGAAACCTTGTGGAAGCAGCCAGAAAACACGAGGTTCCAGTGGTTTACTCTAACGACGCCCACCTGAAAACAGATTTTGAAGTGGTGAACAAATGGGGTGGACACGCGATTAAGGGTACTCCGGGCGCGGAAGTCATTCCAGAACTGCAGCCTAGAGAGCAGGATTTTGTTGTTGAGAAGAGGACTTACAGTGGCTTTTATGAAACTGGCTTGGACTCATTGCTGAGAAGCCTCTACAATGGCGAGGGCGCCAAAACAGTAATCCTCGGCGGACTACATACCAACATCTGCGTGAGACATACGAGCGCCGACGCGTTCTTCAGAGGCTACAAAATCGTCATAGCCAAAGACGGAGTAGAAGCCTTCACCGAAGAAGCACACGAACAGGGCTTAGCTTATCTAAAAGAAGTCTACAATGCCGAAATAAAAACAGTGGACGAAATAATAAAAGAATTCAAGTAAGGCTCTTCTAGTCAAATCGCAGCGTCACATACGAAGCTCTGCTCTCTTCTGTGTGTTTCAGTTAGTTTGTGTTTTTTGTGTAAAGGTTATAAAAGACGTCTCGCACAGCCTTCTAACGGTCAATTTGAGCACCGAAAGGTTAACGTTACTCTTCGTCTACAGCGGAGAATTCGCCGAACGTGTCATCAGAAATCTCATAAATGACCCTAGTTTCTGCAAATCCTGCGGACTCTACTGCGACTCCTGCAAGTATAACGTGTACAATCACGTGCAGAACGTTCGCGCAGCGATAAAATTGCCCGAGACTTCTGAATTGCCCGCCTTTATCGACGAGCCAGAGAAGTACATGCCCAAGAAGATTCCGAAGGCTGACCTGTGCATTAGTTCTGAAACGCACAAGGACCTGCTGCTAGAGCTGCCCCGTCGACTGCACATGGCTGAGGTGAAAGCGTTAATCGTGCCCGTTGAAGACTTTGCCAAAGTGCCCACTGGACTAAGAAAGCAGGTAGAAGAAAAATGCCAAGAAGTAGGCTTAGAATACGCGTTTCCGAAGCCTTTCTGTTCACTCGAGCCCTCAGAGGACAAGCTAGTTATTTCACGTTTTGTGAACGAGATGGGCATAGGAAGACCAAGATTGGAGATTTCAACCGCTCTGCGTGGAAAAAACGAAATCATCGAATCTACAATCGTCCGGCGCAGTGCTCCTTGTGGTTCCACGTGGTATGTGGCGAGAAAGCTTTGGGGCGTTGACACTAAAAAAGAAACCCTGTACGATGCGATTGCCAAGGCGCATCATAGTTACCCGTGCACGGCTACTATGGATATAGACCCAGAAGCCAAAGAGCCCATACTTCACATGGGCGGCTACATAATACGCGAAGAAGTAGAAAAAGCACTAAACACGCAGCTTTCTTCCACCCGTTAGGTCACCATTTCAAGAACGGGTTTTTTAGAGAATTTTATGGCAGGATACAGAGCAAAAACAAATGTCGTAGCCAAAACAATCAGAAGCCAGCCAACTATTTCAACCATGGTGAAACCTGTAACGAACGGTTTTGGAACCAAAATCAGCAACGTAAGTGATATTCCTGATATAATTCCAAGGGCATAGCATGAGAGAAGAACTATGGAGCTTTGTCCTGAAATAATTTTTATGATGGTTCTCGGTTTGGCTCCAATAGCTCTTAAGATGTCCAATTCTTGACATTGTTCACTGATGGAGAGCATGACGTAGCCGACTAGGCAGATAGCCGCTGCAACCAAAGAAAAGGCGGGCAGAAACATTATCGTTGACCAGAGATTATTCAGAAAGTCGAGACGTCAACGCGCACACACAATGCAGAAGCTGAGGCTCAGGTTAGCCTTTCCAGTCTAGGAGTCTTTTTTCACCCTCGATTTTTTTGATGTCCGTCAGGTCTTGTGTGACTTCGATTACGCCCAAGTATTTGCCTTGTTTGTCTCGTACGGCGAAGTACCTTATGTGAATTAGGCGTCCATTCAGTGGAATCCAGAACTCGGCTGTGTCTTTTTCGCCGTTCTTAAACGCTTCCACAATTTTGTTCACGATGTGAATGCTCTTCTGCGGATGGCACTGCTGTACCTTTCTACCTATGACCGACTTTGCGCGCACGAACACTCTCTCTTCGGCTTTGTTGAAGTATTTCACCGCGTCATCCTTGTCGACGAAGGTTATGTCGATGGGCAAAGTGTCCAGAACAGCCTCAACCTCATCTTTCGTAAGAGTACCCGTGTCAAACTGCAAAACTCCCGCCGGAGCTGCAAACGCAAGTTTCTGTTCTGCGACTTTTGCCACTGGCGGCTTCTCTTTCGTGACAAACTGTTCAGGCGTGAAGCAGCAGTAGCCGATTTCGTCGAATTCTTTTCTAGCGTCCACCCATTCCTGCTCCGTGACCACCTGCATTGCGGTGGGGAAGAGTATGTTGTTTTCTTTGAAAAAGTGGCTTGAGAGGATTTCATACAGTGTTGTAGCCACTTCGCACAGTTGGGCTTTAAAGTCTTCAAAGTCCATCTTGTCATAGTCTTCGAGCAGTCGATGAAAGTGTTTCTTTTCTTCGCGCAGTCGGGTGTGCTCCGTCCACATAATGGCGGGCGGTTCTGTAATTCCGTGCTTCTCCAGAATCGGAAAGAGCACATTTTCTTCACGTAGATAGTGCTTCTCTGCGTCTAGGAAATCTTCGGCTATGTGTTTCAGCTTGGGCATGGCTTGAGTAACGTAACTCTTGCCTTCTGAGCGTCGAATGTTCTCTATGATCGTGCTGAGTTCTTCCAGAAATCGGGTCAGGATTTTGTGTTCTTCCAAAAGTATATTTACTGGGTGATCAATGGGAATCTCTTCCCGCGGTTTTTCTTTTTCCAATTGTTCTCTGAAGACTTCCAGATGTACGTCGCAGAGCCTCTGCAGTTCGTCTCGAGGCATGCCTTCCTTTACGAGTTCGTCTTCGATTTTGGCTATTTCAGTTGGGCTTACGTTCTTCAAATATTGTTTGACTTTTTCTTTAACTTCCTGTGTAGAGGTCCCAGAATGCAATTCTTTTATTAGTCTTTTCAGGATTACTTTCCTTTCTTCGGTCATTTTGCAGACCACTCTTTTTTTTCTTTATTAGTTTCTCGCGCGTTATATAATTCTATGGTTGCCACGCCTTTATGACGGTTGTCATATTTAAATAATTTTCCCTCCAAGACCTCCTCTTCGCCCAAAGAAAAGTAAAACAAGTGAAAAAACAAAAAGGCTTTCTATCTAATCCACGCTTCATTTAGACACGTAACAAACGCGAAAAGTGAAGAGGCATATGAAGCCGAGAATATTGAAAGAAAACGTCTACTCCATCGGCGCCGTAGACTGGGATAGAAGACTCTTCGACGAACTCATTCCGCTTCCAGACGGCACAAGCTACAACGCCTACCTCATTAAAGCCAATGAAAAAACAGTCTTAATCGACACGGTAGACCCAACAATGACCGATGTACTCATGCACAACCTTGACGAATTGAACATCAAAAGCATAGACTATGTAGTCACAAACCACGCGGAACAAGACCACTCAGGTTCATCGCCAGCCGTGCTGTCACGGTTTCCAAACGCCATAGTGATTTGCACGCCCAAGTGTAAACCAATGCTTATGGATTTGCTCTTGATTTCTGAACACAGGATAAAGACAGTGGAAGACGGAGAAACCCTATCGTTAGGCGACAAAACTCTGGAGTTTATCCACGCGCCGTGGGTGCACTGGCCAGAAACTATGTTCACGTACCTAAGAGAAGACCGAATATTGTTCACCTGCGATTTTTTCGGTTCACACCTTGCCACGTCAGACTTGTTCGTGACTAATGAGACCGTCGTGTACGAAGCCGCCAAGCGGTATTACGCTGAGATTATGATGCCGTTCAGAGCCGTAATCCCGAAGCATTTGGAGAGAATTAAGCCTCTGCAGATAGACATAATCGCCACGAGCCACGGTCCGATATACGATAAACCCAAGTTTATAATCGATGCCTACAAAGACTGGGTTCTGGGCGAGCTGAAAAACATCGTAGTATTGCCTTACGTTTCGATGCACGGAAGCACCCGAGCCATGGTACGATACTTTGTCGATGCTTTGGGTGAAAAAGGTATTACGGTAAAGCAGTTTGACTTGGCACGGACAGACATTGGAAAACTTGCTATGGCGCTCGTCGACGCTGCCACCATAGTCATAGGCGCACCTCAGGTTCTTTTCGGCGCGCATCCAAACGTTGCTCACGCCGTTTTCCTCGCCAATGTTTTGCATCCGAAACTGAAGTTTGCTTCGGTGATTGGATCTTACGGTTGGGGGGGCAAGATGCTGGAACAGATTACGGCGATGTTGCCAAACCTCAAGCTGGAGCTGATTCCACCAGTCATCGTGAAGGGCTACCCGAAAGAAGACGACTACAAAGCCTTAGACAAACTCGCTGAGGCAATTTTCAACAAACACAAGGAAAACAATCTAGTCTAAAACAATCTCTTTTTTCTTCTCTTTGCAGATTAGAATTCAAGACGTGAAGAATTGTAGAGACGCCCACACGTACTTATCGTTTCGTAGAATTCCTATCTGTTAGGAGAAAAGAGAGGAGGGGGAGGCACGCATGGGCATCTCACATGTATCAAGCGATACTTCTATCCTTATATATTTTATGAGCAACGGTCTTTGAAGAAAGATAGTTTTTGATACAAAGTATCATAAAATATTTTAAAGATTAACATTCTCAGTGCTACTCGCTATGTAAGATAACATGGGTCATAATTTAGCGGTTAGATGCCTAGAGATACGAGGATTCCCGTAAGTATGCCCGTTGCGATGGTTAACAGAATGGCGACGATTAAGTGTTTTCGCATAATAAGCGATTCAGTTGCCTTGGACTCGTCAATCGTAACAACCGCGTTGTTAATCTTAGCAGGCGTGACCGCGCTAGCTACGCCTCCTGCCACAGCGTGACTACCATAAATCGTCATAAACCCTGTATTGCTAAGCCCGATGTCGTCAGCGGCTGTCTTCTGAATCTTCAGGAAAAGCACGTTTGAACTCGTTTCTGAACCGCCCACGATAGCGCCGAATAAGCCAAGAGAAGCAGCGACGAAAATGTATCCAGCGCCGAAAACAGACGCCAGTGTGGAGCCCAGTATTACGTTCATGTTTAGTCCGTTGTCCAAAGTTGAAGGCACTAGGGCGTTATTCACGATTTCCATGGCGGAAAAAGCCATAACGAAGGCTATGGAGAAGTAGAGGCTATATGCCAAAAACGGTCCTACAAACCGCTTGGCCCATGCATTCAGAGAATTCTTAACCTGCCTTTTGTTAGGTCGAAGCGTGAGTAACGACAGTAAGATGGCGACGAATATCCACGTGTAAATTTGAGAGAAAATGTCCAGGTCGATTTTTTGATTGGCAAATATCGTGATGATTTCCATGTTTCCAAGAACGCCTCGGAGCCAACTGTCTATCTGAGGGATGCTGACAATCGTTGCTAATAATGCCAATATGATCCATGGGGAAAGTGCGCGGAAAATTTCTTTGGTTTTAGGGTAGTCTGCGTCTTTCTGTTTTTCCGTGTGCAGTGGTCTTAGCTTCTGATAAGCGTAGAGCGACGTCATGGCGCTCAATCCTGCGATAACGCCTACGATTCGTAGAGGCACGTATTCGATTCCAGTGAAGTAATCAAGTGAAACCGTACCTAAACATGCCAAAGCCAACGCCAGTCCACAAATGATTGCTGGAACAGTGCCTTTTCGCATCGACTGTTTTCCGCCTACCACCCAAAGAATGGCGAAAGCAAACCCTGTTGAAACAAGAGGGAGAAAGAGGGCTATTTTGAAGGCAAACTCAATAGGGTTTAACCCACCAACTTGGGCAGGGAGGGTTATGGGTATGGAGAGCAGCGAGAAACTCGTTGTGGGGTCGTATCCGAGCACGGCGATGGCGATGGCTGATGCTGGTGTAAAACCCATGGCTATTAGAAAGGGCGGAAACAACGCTGGCGTGACCACGCCTAACGAGGTGAGGAAGGAGCCGAAGCCTATTCCAATGTACAAAGCCTGCACCTCATTCCCAACGACTTGTTGCTTGATAACCCTTGAAACGGTTCCTAACGCGCCTGTTTCGCGCATGAGAAAAATCATCAGCATGGTGGCGGCGACGGCGATGGATATTCCAAAGCTTTTGACGAATCCATAAGCCGAGGCGCCTAGGGCGACTTCTAATGGTGTGCTGAACTGTAAAACCGCTAATACAATGGTAAGTAACAAGCCTGCAAAAGCCATGGTTAAGCCGCTTTGTCGCAGGAAAGCCACCCCGATTAATATGACCAGGAGCGGGTAGAAGGCGAGCGGAAACTTCCACGCGCCAGATTGCCCATAAAAAGCCATCAACAGGGAGACTATGCCGAGAACAATGAGCACGACTAGTGAAAGTGCGGTTATGGTTCTCTCCTTCAAATTCTTGTCACCGCAGAGTATGGAAATGCGTTGTATCTGGTAAATCTGTTTTTCTGCTGTGTGTGCGTGTGGCAGGGAGACTAGACTATTCTATTAGAACTCCAAATAGACTCAGAATCCTTATATCCATTTTGTGGATTATCAAACAAGAGAATTACGTGGGGTAATGTCAAGTGGAAGCTAAGGCTTTTGAGAATGTGAAGAATCAAATCGGTTACTGTGGACTCTGGTGTGGAAGTTGCATAGTCGGTAATGGAGTCTTGAAGGAACTGACGAAAAAGTATGAGCATCTCATTAGCGGTTATGGCATAGACGAATGGGGAGCTAAAGACTTTGATGGCGAGGAATTCATGAAGGGACTGGCATCGATACAAACCCTGCCCACATGTCAAGGATGCCTTAAAGGCGGAGGCAACGAAACCTGCAAAATAAGACCCTGCGCCTCAAGCAAGGGGATAGCCACCTGCAACGAGTGTGGCGAACAGACGACATGCAAAAACATAGAACCATTACAGAAAGTGCGTGAAGGAGCGCTTCGTGTGGGGATGATAGTCAAAACCGACAAAGACAAGGCTACCCAAAAACAACTTATAAAGAAGTGGACGGCTGAAATCAAGCGCAAATTCCCAAACTGCGTTATCGACATCTAAACGCCTGTCGAGTGACTAGGAGATGCTTAGAATTTGAATTTGCAGCCGAAAAGCTCTGGTCCATCTTTCCATTTATGGTCTGTAAAGTCTATGAAGAGTTGAATCTGACCGAGGTTTTTGAAGCCCAGTTTGTACAGAAACTTTAAAGTGCCGACATTGCGAGCTACTGGTGATACGTTCAAAGAATGTAAGCCTCTTCTACGTGCCTCAGCGATGACTGTTTGGATTAACTGTTTGCCTACTCCCTTGCCACGGTAGGCTCGGCTGACAATCAACGGCTCAATTTCCACTTCGCCATACAAGCCACTCATTAAGCCAACCAGTCCAACCACTTTTGCGTTATGCTCTGCCACCCACAACTGTTCGAGTCCAACTTTGGCTAAGTGCTTGTCGAAGTAGTCTTCTGGATGCTCACCGCCAATTGTTGGGTCTTGATAGATTTCGCGGTGCCATTCGGTTAACTCGCGCCACAAACTGCGACACTGCTCCCTGTCATTTTCTTCATACTTCCGAACAAAAAACGACACGGTCATTCTTTCACTTTCCAACAGTAGACGTAAAGCGGATAAGATTATTAAGGTGTAAGCACAGTAATCGCAATTCCTAAGCGAAATGGTGAAAAACTATGGTCGATTTCCGCTTCACAGAAGAACAGGAACTATTCAGGAACGCCATCCGCGAATGGTGCCAAAAGAACCTAACCTTAGAGAAAGTTCGAGAAATGGACACTAAAGCAGCAATGCCCAAAGAAATCGTCAAAAGCTTGGCGGATTTAGGCTTACTCGTCATGACTGCTCCACAAGAACACGGCGCAACAGGTGCCGACTGGATAACTGCCTGCATAGCCGCAGAAGAACTCGGCTACGCGGACATCAGCATCGCCATCCCAGTGTTCTTTCTGGTCGAGTCATCTTGGGGTTTCGTCGTCGACCGCTACTGCACCGAACAAGTACGCGAACAAGTAATCCGCAAGGCGGTGAAGGGCGAAGCGTTCATAGGCATCGCCACAACCGAGGCAGGCGGAGGCTCAGACGTGGCAGCGTTCAAGACAACGGCTAAGAAAGAAGGCAACAACTGGACACTGAACGGAGAAAAAACCTACATCAGCGGCACAGACGAAGCGCAGAAAATGGGCGGGGGCTACTTCGTATTAGCCAGAACCTCACCAGCACCGTCTCCAGAGGCTTCGCACAAAGGTATGACAGGCTTCTACGTGCCAATCAACGCAGAGGGCGTGGAACCCATGAAGCGCTTCGAAGACATGGGACGCATGGCAATCAGTACAGGTGGATTTCTGATGAAAAACGTTAAACTCCCAGACTATCACATCATCGGCGAACCAGACAAGGGCTTTTACCTGACCATGGAAGGCTTCGACGCCGCAAGAATCCTCATAGGCGCCGTCTGCCTAGGCGCGGCACAACGCGCACTGGAACTGGGCATGGATTACATCAAGGAACGCAAGGCTTTCGGACGGCCTATAGGCAAGTTTGAGGGTATACAGTTCGAACTAGCAGACGACTGGGCAGATTTGGAAGCATACCGCTCGCTCGTGTACCGCGCGGCGTGGATGATGGACAAGAAATATCAGGAAAAACGCTTCTCGCCATTGGAAGTTACACGATATATTTCGGCGTGCAAACTGAAGATTCCACGGTTTGCTCTGAAAGTTTACGAAGACGTCATGCTCTGGTTCGGCGCATACGGCTACAGCAAAGAATGCCCGCTCGAGATGGGCTTGAGAGGAATAATGTCCTACTGTGTCGGCGCAGAAGGCGCGGTGAACATTCAACGTATCATAATCGCGCGAGAGCTGCTGGGCAAAGAGTTCATACCCTACAAATAGCGCTTTATTTCTCCATTCTTTTCTTTTAACCAGTCTTCAATTGCCGCTTCAAAGCGTCAACCAACGCTGGCACGATTTCGTACAAGTTGCCCATCACAACATAATCTGCAATCTCGCATAATGGTGCCTCAGCATCTTTATTGATGGCTACGATAACCTGTGAATCACGAATACCAGCCACGTGCTGAATAACACCTGAAACGCCGCATCCGATGTATAGTGTGGGCTTGATTTTATGCCCTGACAAGCCTACCCATTCGCTGAACCATTTACGGTCTTCAGCCAGAGGTCTTGTGTTTCCAACCTGACCGCCTGTTAACTGGGCAAGTTCGTCGAACATCTTGAAGTCTTCCTTTTTCTCCACACCTCTTCCACCGCAAATTACCACCCGTGCTTCTTCGATTTTCACCTGTGAAGCTTCAATTTGCTTGACCTCGATGATTTCGGTTTTTGCCTCTTCAAACGGCACATCAACAGAAACGATTTCACCAGTCCTACCGGCTACAAGTGTAGGCTTTTCGAATGTTCTGGGCGGGACGGTAGCGATTTGTGGTTTTGTGCGAAAAATGATTTTTGCCGCGGCGTTTCCGCCGTAGACGATTCTTTCGGCAACGAGGTTTCCTTGGTCGTTCAGGCTTAGTTTTGCGCTGTCGGGTACGCATCCTGTTTCGAGTCGTGTGGCTAAGCGGGCGGCGAGTTCTTTGCCTCTCCGCGTTGAGCCTATGAGAATTATGTCTGGACTGTACTGTTTGGCTAAAGTGGTCAACGCGCCAAGGTAAGGCTCAGCACGAAACTCTTTCAACTGTGAATTATCCGCTACTAGGACTTTGTCGGCACCATGTTGAACAAGCTGTTGCGCATTGCCCTGAACATTAAAACCTAACAATATCGCAGTTAGAGGCGCCTGCAGCTTGTTTGCCAACTCTCGTCCTTTACCGATGAGCTCCAAGGCTAAGTCGCTGTTTTCAGAATAAACCCAAACGCCTTTAGCTGCACTCATCCCAGCTCACCTTCCAACAACTCCCTCTTGAATCAAAGCCTTAGCCAGTTTGTCCGCGATTTCTGCTGGGTTTTCGCCTTTGATTGCGATTTTTTTGCGTTCCATTTTTGGCGCCAAGACTTCCATTATCTCGAGCGTGGAGCCTAGTTTGTCTTTGGCTAAGCCTAAGGCTTCGGCGTTCCAGATGATTATTTCTTTTTTGGAAGCCTTCATGATCGCCATTAACGAAGGAATTCGAGGCTCGTTTACGCCCTTGATAACCGTGACTACTGCGGGAGCTTTCGCCTTAACGGTCTCGTTGCGGTCTTCGAGAACTCTCTCTGCCGTGACGCTGCCGCCTTCTAAGCTGAGGCTTCGCGCATACATAATCAGCGGCATTCCTAGTCTTTCCGCGAGGCGTTGACTGGTGATACCCGAGAAACTGTCGATTGTGGTTTCTCCGCACATGAGCAAGTCAAACGCACCGATTTTCTTGATGGCTTCGGCGAGAATTAGGCTTGTTACGCGCGTGTCCGTGTTCTGAAACGCGGGGTCGTTAAGGTGATAGGCTTTGTCAGCGCCCATGGCTAGGGCTTCTCTGAGAGCGGTTTTGGCGTTGTCATCGCCCACAGTGATGGTTATGATTTCACCACCCTGTTTCTCTTTGATACGTATGGCTTCTTCTAACGCGTTTTTATCGATGTCGCTGATTTTGCGTGGCGCGTCAGCCGTAATTAACTGTCTCGTAGCTGGGTCAGCTCTTATCTGCGTAACATCTACAGCTTGTTTAATGCAGACTACTATGGTTGGCATCTATGTTGCCTCCGATAAGGGGAAGAATATGGTTGCAGCAAACAAAAATAAAGCTTGCTTATCTTTACTTACTCTCTCAATGCGAATAGTCCACTAACCAATATGCTAGAGTAGCATGTGCATTATTTTTGAGGCGTTTTAGGGTGCAGGATGCCTTCTTCTCGCCATGGTTGTCGCGAAGACGCCTGCTACAATGATTATTACGCCGATTACGACGAAGAATAATGCACCCACAATTACTGTGTTGAGACTGCCTGTTACTTGAAGATAGAGCATCAAGCCCAAGAAGATGAGAATTAGACCGCCGATTAATGGTCCTATAAAGGCGAACTCATGTTTTTCGTGCGCTTCTGTTTTCTCGTACTTCTCGTCTCTCTCAGCTCTTCGCCTTGCCCGTTCACTCATTCTTTCGCCAAATTCTCTACCCTTCTGTGCCATTCTCTCTCCAAACTCTTTTCCCCATTTTTCAACGTCACGGGGCTGTTCGCCCTTCAAAGCAGTACCGCATTTTGGGCAAAATTCCATTTCTTCACTGACTTCGTTGCCGCATTTTGGACAATATGGCATGATGTTCACCTTACCTGTTTTCACTTGCTTTTATTCCAAAACTGAGTATTTAAAACATACAGCGAGTCCGACGATAAAAAAGCATTATATGCCTTTGCTGCAGAATGGTTAGCGAGGGAATAAGTTGACCCAACCTCCAAAAATCACTCATTTAAGAATTAGTGAAGGTCTTTTCAGCGCACTTTCTGCAGGATTCTTTTTACTCTTAGTCGGAACTCTTTTCGTGATAACACCAAACCTGTTCGATAAGCTTCAAGCTTTTTTCACTGATTTCACATTGAAAGAGCCCATACCGCATTTGGCGAACGTCTTTGTTCCAGTCCCTGAGCATCTTGGGCAACATACGGTGGTCTATACTGCCGCAGGGCAATTCAGCCTTGTTTGGGGAGTTTTCCAGGTTATCATCTTGACCTTGAGATTTGTGGTTGGTTCACCTGTTAGCAAGAAGGCAGAAACCGCGGGCAACATAATTGGTTGGTTAGGAACCGCTTATCTTATCGACGTGTTACTTACTAGCGCGTTGTTTACTGGTTTTAATGCCTTAGAGAATTGGTTTGTGTTTTGGGCGGCGCTGATAATGCTAATTGGTGTGTCGCTAATCGTCAGGGCTGCCATCCTTGCCGCGCATTTCTGGTTTTTTTCTCAATTCTCCAGCAAGACATCATAAGAATGCAATGACGGCTACTATTTCGTCAGCATAATTATGGAAAATTCTTGCTTCCAATATAACCTGTGTTATCAATAAAAGAAGGCCAGAGCAATGAGGAGAATCCCGCCGAGGATTACGAATACGGTGGCTAGTCCGGTGTATCTACCGAGCGCGTTGACCTTGTCGTGAGCGCTTGCATAAGTTGAAGCCAACCCCACCATGACGGCGAGAATTCCTATCACGAGAAGTAAGATGTCCAAGTGAAGTTCACGGAAGAGGATTTGTTGAGGGTTCATTTTAAGCTTTCTGAGCCTCTTGGAAAGCGCATTTCACACTCAAATTGGGTTCATTCTGTCCAAATGTTTTTCTTCTTCAAGAAAAGAGCTGTAATCACGGGGAGAATAACCAATATAAGCAGAGTTACAAATGATGGGTATTCTGGAACTGTTATGTATATGAAATAGGGTTCTGTTCCGTCTCTGGTCGCGTTGTTTCCTACGTTGTCGTATGCGATTATCTTGAATCTCACGTAGGTTCTTGGTGGTTGTCCTGGGATTGTTGCGTTGCAACGCTTTGATGTAGAGTTGTAACTCATTTGCACCATAGTCCATGTTGTGCCGTTGTTCAGGTTGTAGTATAAGGTCGCATTCTTCACTTCGCTTTCCGCATCCGTTACGTTAACAAAAACATTCACTTCTTGCAAGGGTTGCACTTCGTTACTGGGTATCCGAGAAGGAAGAGATATTGCTGGTGGGATGGTGTCTTCTTTCAGCTCTAAAGTGATATTGGTTACCACTCCGATTCTATCGATGTAATCGTAGGCAGGGAACACCCAAATTCCCACCGAACCTGAGATTAAGCCTTCTGCTTCCAACTTTATTGTGTAATTCCCTGAATGGTTTGCTGCTAGCGTCCAACTTACTGTTCTGTTTGTTCCGGCCTCGAAAACATCCGTACCTAAACTTTTGGTTTGGTTCTCGTCTTGCGTCAGGCTTAGGTTTTGAGGGATTATTATAGTTGCGTTGCATAAGGAAGCCGGGTAAAGTGAAGATGAAGTCGGAAGGGGCTCTGGATAGGTGATTGTGAAGTTTACTTGAAACGGAGCATCAGGTTTTATATATCTCGGCATAGACGCGTCTATTTTCCATGGTGAAACATAGAGTGCCCAGAAACCAGAATATGACCACAGATCAAGGAATGTAGTGTAGTTGAAAGCTATGTTCGGACCACCGTATGTTCCATTCCATAAGGGTTTGTTCCACGGGTCGTGAAGGAAAACGTGAGTCTCATTGTAGCCTGTAACAACACGAAAGTGACCGTAATAATGGTAGCCACTGTACCACATCAGCAAAATCAATGGTTTGTCCATGTCTACGTAATCTTTTAACTGTGTCAAATCCACCCCTTCAGCTTCGAATGCAGCGTAGCCTAAGCTTCTCAACGAATAGCCAGTGATGTTTTCGTACATTTCATTGCCATTAGAAGTGCTTGCGTTGCTGAAGTGTGCGGCTCTTCGTAATTCGTCTTTATAAGTTGAATATTCAGGAGGACCTATTGTTCTTGCTGCTTCTGCAATCTCGGTCTGGTTGATGTCTTCGCCGTAATAGTCGAAGATCATTTCGAGGCAGGCTGGACCACAATAGTAGTCAGTGTTTTGATAGTGGAAAGGAACGTTGATGAAGTGTGATGAGTTTATGCTTGAAGCGACGCCTCTATACTGCGCACTTTGACCAGAAAATATGGTTAGGTTGAGAAGAAGTGCAAGTAGAATCAATATACCTCTTCTAGTCATTTTCCCCTTGCCTCGTTAATAGATGGGCAAAATGTGAAGATAAACTTTGGGTATGCATGGTTTGAGACAGAAGTCGGTTGTTTTTTTTGGAAGTTTATTTGTAATGTGGAGTTTAGCTGCATAAGGTTTAATGTCCTCGTCTGTCGCATTTTTTATGTGGGGCCAGTGTCGGGTTTGAAGTTGTTTAGGGGTTCGAAGCCGAAGTGTGCGAAGTGTGGTGCGCGTGAGCCTACGGGCGCGGATGGTTTGTGTGACAGTTGCCGTTATATTGTGCTCTTGGATAATGTTGTTGAGTCGAGAGCTGCTGCGGCTGCTGCTTAAGGCTAGTCTGCGTTGTGTGTTGTTGTGGGCTGTTTAGTGTTAAGCTTAGGTTAGCGTAGCGTGCGCATGTGCGTATATGCGAGGTGGGGTTGTTTGTTTGTTGTGCAGGTGTACGGTAAAGTTTATTACGTCTTGCTATTTAAGATGTTGTTGAGCGTAGGGAAGGAAAGAATGTTGAAGGGCGCGTGGTTCTTTGTTGTGTTCTTCTTCCTCTTTGCTACGGCAGTGTATTTGATTCCGACTCCGATGTTTCCTGGCTACCTCGTTCTCTCCGTGCTGGATGCGGCTTCTATGCGGTATGCTTCCTTCCTCAGCGCTTTAATCAACGGCATCACTTACGGGTTGATTGCCTGGGCGGTTTTTGCGTTTGCTATGAGGAAAATTGGAGCCACCGAGTCTAAGCCTGAGCCTGAGTCGAAGAGTTCTAGTGAGCGTCAGCCTAAAAGTGATGGTGCTGTGAGGAAAAGGTCTAAGCCTAAGCGTTAAGTGGGCTTTCTTTTTTATTGGTGTTGTAGGAAGCCTGTGATGTGGATTTTGCTGTTGCATTTTTTGCAGGTTACGATGAGTTCTTCTAGGGTGTCGCCTCGCATTCTTGTGTCGACTATGGCATACACTTCCTCGCTTTCGTCGTCTGGGCTGATCATTGCGCCGCATTTGGGGCAGGGAAAGTCTCCGTTGCCTTCGATTTGTGTTAAGTCTATCTTGTATATTTGTTGTGGTTTTTTGGCGGTCATTTTGTTCATCCATCCACATACGGACTTTTGGTTTACGCGGTGTCCTTAAAATAAGGTTATGAAGGCTGAATCAATATTTATCTTCTGTTTCACGATTGATGTACAATTCGCACGCTTAGCAGTCTAGGTTTTTAATCGTAAAAGTATCAAAACGCTATAAGCACATAATGCGCGCACACACAACAACAGACATAGACCTTTCTATTAGACGCCAAAATAGGCTTTTATTCCTTGCATCAGTTTTCAGCGTGTTGGGGTGAAGGTTGTTTGTTTTTGTTTGTTGTCGTAGCAGACTTTGAAGTGGTCGAATATGTCTGTTCTGCCGAGTAGTGGCGGGATATTTTCTGTTTGGGCGAAGGCTATTCTGGCTTTGAACGTTTCTTCGCTATTTTTGCGTTTAGTGTGTGGACGTAGACTTTGATTTTGCCTTTTGTTATTCCGCCTACGTGTCCGGGTTTTCCCTCTGTTAGTGTATAGCCTAAGCCTTTGCATGCTGATTTTGGTAGTTAGTGTATGAATTGGTATGATCTTGGAAAAAGAGAAGCGGCACCTATACTACGTTATAGAAGAATCTGGGAAAGATGCGTGTTTCCATTAAATACGGCTAAAGCGTATGCAAATGATACTTTTAATGAAATCTATCCTAAAGCTAAAGAGGACATCATTGTCTTGGCTGGAATACTCAATTCGTCCATAACTGCTTTGCTGTCAGAACTTCATGGGCGTTTCTACGGCGGTGGTGTACTTGAACTTGAGATTTATGAATGTGAAGATTTGCCTGTTTTGAATCCAGAAAAACTGCCAAAGAAAGAGAGACAACGAATCGAAACTGCGTTTTCCAAGGTTTGTGAGGCTCAGAATAAAGGTGATGAAAAGTCAGAGAAAGAGGCAAGAGCCGAGCTTGATAGTGCTGTTTTTGATGTTCTTAAATTGAGTCAGAAGGAGCGTAGGTTGGTGTATGAGGATTTGAAGTCGCTTAGGAGGATGAGGCTTCAGCGGAAGGAGGTTGATGTTCTTGTTGAGACTGCTGAAAAATGGAAGCCTCACAAGAAGCCTAAGAAAGAAAAAAGACTGAAGATAGAACCCTCAAAACGACTCGACACATGGATAAACCGCTAAAAACACAGATTGAACCTGTAGTTCTCTGTTCATATTTGTATCATATTTGGATCCTGGTTGGATCATATAGTGAACCGGGTCTAGGGAAGCGCAGTGCAGATTCTCTCACTAAGAAAAAACTACCTATACT
>Ga0315268_10001390_pt1 | contig 27780 bp, 30 predicted proteins | sample C1_top_MG_FD_204535 | JGI IMG/M metagenome (GOLD analysis project Ga0315268, IMG submission 204535) | Sediment microbial communities from Yellowstone Lake, YNP, Wyoming, USA - C1_top | ecosystem: Environmental > Aquatic > Freshwater > Lake > Sediment | place: USA: Wyoming | collected 2017-08-01
GGTGCTCGGCGGTTTGGTCTTCCAGCCGGCGCTGCCTATGTTTAATCGTGCTTGCCCAGAGGGGCAAAGTGTCTTTTTCTCGCCCGGCTGAGCGATTCGGCCATTGGTTGCACAAAAGTTAGGCTAATTCAACCACCTGACCTGTTTCTATGGACTCCAGGGCGGCGAGCGAGATCCGCAGCGCGGCAAAGGCGTCCTCTGGCGTGACCAGGGGCGGCTTGTCCTGCTCGATGCACTGCAGGAAGTGGGCGATCTCGGCCTGGAACGGCCCCACGGCCACTGGGCTCTCTGGGATGGTATTGGATGAGCCGTCGCTGCCCTGCCAATAGCCCTGAATGGGCATGCTGGTCTGGTTGTCAAAGGCCATCAGCCCCTTGGTGCCGGCCAGCTCCACCTTGGTGATGAAAGGCCCGCCGGGGGGCAGGGCCCAGGTGGCCTCCACGTGGGCGATCATGCCGCTCTGGAAGCGCAGCAGGGTGAACGAATGGTCGCGCTGCTGGGGCAGGGTCTGGTGCACCAGGCCACGGGCGAACACCCGCACCACCTCGCCGAAACACCAGCGCAGCCAATCGAAGTCGTGGCAGGCGGTGTCCAGCACCACGCCGCCAGACTGGGCAAAGTCGCCCAGCCAGTTGCCGGAGCTCCAGGAGGGGAAGATGCCGCCGCGCAGGGTACGCGCCACCTTCACCTCGCCGATGACACCCTGCTGCAACAGCTCGTAGGCTCGGGCGTACTCCGGGAAGAAGCGCACCACGTGGGCGATCATGAACTTGGTGCGAGCGTTGCGGGCGGCCTGCAGCATACGCCTGGCGTCCGCCAGGTTACGAGCCATGGGCTTCTCGCAGAGCACGTGCTTGCCGGCGGCCAGGGCGGCGATGGCGTGCTCGGCGTGCAGCGGCGTGGGTAAACAGATGTCCACCATGTCCACCTCTGCGCCGGCCAGTAAATCGGCCATGGTGGCAAAAGCCCGGCCCCCAAAGTGCTCAGCGATGGCCTCGGCCCGCTCAAGCTGCAGGTCGGCCACGGCCACCACCTGGGCATTGGGCAGCCGGGTGTAGGCGTTGGCGTGGGCACTGCCCACCATCCCCGCCCCGATGATGCCAACTCGAATCATGCCACACCTCTCCTTGTCTACTTGTTTCCTTGTCTACTTGCTACTTCGTGATACTATCGAGCGCCCGCGCCGTCTCGTGGATGAGCTGCTCCGGCGCGTGGCGATACGGCGCCAGCTCTGCCGTGAGCCAGCCGTCGTAGCCGACGGCCCGCAGAGCCGCCACTACCGCCGGCCAGGGCACGTCGCCGGCCAGCAGGGGCACGAAACCGGTGATGTTGCCCACTGCGGTGGAGAAGTCCTTGACGTGGATTTTAGCGATGCGCCGGCCCAGAATGCGGATCCACTGCTCCGGGTAGCCGCTCACCAGCACGTTGCCCACGTCGAAGTAGGCCCTTACCCAGGGGCTGCCGATCTCGTCCAGGAAGCGGGCGAATTCCAGGGGGCTGAGCAGGAATTTGTTCCAGACATTCTCCACGCCGATGACCACGCCGTGCTCGCCCGCCATGCGCGCCAGACTGGCCAGGGCCTCCTGCGCTCGCCCGTAGGCTGTCTGGTAGTCCACATCGGCGGTCACCAGGCCGGGCACCACCAGGACGGTATCGGCGCCTACGGCGGCCGCCGCCTCCACCATGCCCCGCACGACCTCCTGGCCCCTGGCCCGCGTGGCCTCCTCGTTGGCGGTGAGGGGGTATTTCCAGTGCAGGGCCGTGCTGATAGAAGGCAGGGCCAGCCCCAGGCTGCGGGCTTGGGCGGCCAGGTCGCGCCAGGCCTGCGCCGATGTCTGCAGGGTCAGCTCACCCTCCTCGGCCAGGTTGAACTCCACACCTTCAAAGCCAGCCTGCGCCGCCACCTCCAGGCAACGGCGGGCCAGCCAGTCGGCGGGGAAGCACCAGCGGTTGATCCCTTTCTTCATCCCGATAACTCCTATGTGGCTGTCAGATTCTGCATGAAAGCTTCGGCGCGTCCTTTCTCTACGGCTAAGATGACCATTAGCTCGCGGATATCCGCCGGGGGTTCTACACTGTCGGCCTTGCGCACCAGGATCGCCGCCTCAAAATCGCAGCCGGAAACGCAGAGGCCGCAGCCGATGCAGAGGGCCTGATCCACCACGGCCACCTCGTTTACGGTAATTGCCCCCATCGGGCAGCGCTCCACGCAGACGCCGCAGGCGGTGCAGTTATCGGCCTGGATGGTGGAGTAGAAGTTGGATTCTGGTCGAGAGACGGCGCCTTTGAGCCGCGTGGCCACCCCCAGGATGCCGCAGCAGCAGGGGCAGCAGTTGCAGATGTAATCCACCCTGTCCCGGGTGTTGGTGGCGCAGTGCACCAGCCCCGCCTCCTCCGCCCGTTGCAGGGTTTGCATGGCCTCCTCTGGTGTGACCAGCCGGGCCGCCCCCCGTTCGGCCAGGTATTTGGCGCTGTAGCCGAAGACCATGCAGACGTCTATGGGCTTGTCGCACTTCTTCTGGGTCAGGCGGCAGGGACAATCGGAAATGGCCACGTACTTGCTGGTGCGGACGTAGTGGGCGGCCTCTTCATAGGGCATGACGTGCAGAGTAGTTGGGATGGCCTGCTGCACGGGGATGACGCGGGCCGCCGGGGTGGGGGAGTTGCCCATCTCCAGGCCCCAGCCATCTTCGTAATACTGCCACCAGAGCTGCGCCAGGTGCGCAAAGTTGATGCTGGGCAGCGAGCCGGGGCTGACGGCGTTCTTCATGAAGGGGAACTCAAAAAGCCCTGGGGCACTGGGGAAGAGCATGTATAGCTTCTCACCCCGGACCTCGTAGGCGTAGACCAGGGTTTTATCGGCCATCTGCTCACAGAGGCGGATTATCTCCTCCTCTGGTCGCCCCAGAGCGGCGGCGATCTCTCTGGCCCGTTGGGGCGTGAAGGGGAGATGGAGAGCCAGCTCCGCCTCTTCGGGCGTGAAGAGGGTGCGCAAAATCTCCAGGAACTCCGCCCGCTTGGGCGCACCCAGGGGATGAGTGTTCAGCTTCTCTTGCAAGGCCTCGTAGACGTCCATGCCGTCCTCCTAATGTAGAGACGGGGGGAGGGGGAGCATATCTGACAATTTGTCTCCTTGTCCTGCTACCTTCTCTCCTGATTTCCTCTGCCTTCTCTTCCTATTCTCCTACTTGCTCGGCAGTATCCACTGCTCAGGATGATTGATCATGATGACCAATTTTCCCAAGATATCGTCGTAGATCGCATACAGGTCTCGGCCAGTCTCTGCATCCAGGTAACAGCATTGGACAGAGAATTCCAGCCAGACTTGGGTTTCGGTGGCTTCACTTTCGGCATCGTTCAGTTTACTCACAAAGGCAGCGGCGTACCTTCTCTTCCGCCAGGCTTCGGCGATGTTGGCGCACACCGAACGTGACGATTTGCGCATCTGGTCTATCAGCGAATAAGTCTCCTCTTTGGGAAATCGCTTCGTCAAGTCGAAGATGCGCATAGCCGCCTCAAAAGCCAGGCGGTATACTTCCAGTTCTTTATGGACCCTAATCTTCTCTCCCATTCTCCCCCTCTCCCTGTCTCCCTATCTCGCCGTCCCCTGGTCTCCCTATCTACGACCATACATATGGGGGCTGGCGTACCAGATGCACACCAGCCCCCTGTATACCTATCCCTTGTCTACCTACGCCCCCTACTTGGGCTTCAGCCTGCCATCCAGGATCATCAGGACGGTGAAGGAGTCAGAGTAGGGGCTGTTCTGGTAGACGGGATCGCCCGCTGGCGGCCAGCCGGTGATGCGGGTCTCCAGAGCCGGGTTGTTACCGTAGCGCTCCCAGAGCGGCACGATGGGCAGCAACTGGTTGAAGGCCATGGCAATAGTGGTGACCTTCTGCTTCTGGGCGGCCTCATCCAGGCCCTCTGCCGAGGCGACGATCAATTTCTCCAGGTCAACCTCTGTACCATCGGCCAGCTTCTGCTTCATGGGGAAGTTCTGCCCCTTGCCAATGGTGCTGGAGACGTAGTTATGGGTGAAGAGATCGGCCACGTAGGAGAAGTGGGGGTGCGGGTGGCCAGCGCCCCAGCCGTAGATGGCCATGGTGAACTTCTGGCCGTCTACCTCGTTGACGTACTGCTGGAACTGGACGCCCCGCATGGTGGTTTTGATGCCGAACTTGGTGAGCTGGCTGGCCGCGTTCTCGGCGGCGGCCGACCAGTCGGCGTATTCAGCCGGGACGATGAGCTCGAACTCCATCTTCTTGCCCTTGTCGTCCAACCAGGTGCCATCGGCGCCCTTCTTGAAGCCGATGCCGGTGAGCAGGGCCTCGGCCTTCTTGACGTCGTAGTCGTAGGTGTTGAGCTTCTTCAGGTCGTCAGCCGAGATCCACAGCGGCACCAGGTTGTCGCTGAAGCCGGTCATGTACTTCTGAGGCTTGGCCGAGTCGCCCAGGGAGACGGTGGCGTTGGGGGCGCGGTCAATGGCATAGGCGATGGCCTGGCGCACCTCCACCCGGTTGAAGGGGTAGACGTCGTTGTTGAAGAAGATGGCCGGGCCGGAGTAGATGGGCGGCCGCAGGATGCGGATGCCCTTGTCCACGAAGGCCTTCTCTGTGGCTGGCGGGAAGCCGTGGGTGGCGTAGTCCACGTCGCCAGAAAGCACCAGCGGGCTCACCGTAGGCGTCTCGCCGTTATAAAGGACGATCTTGTCGAACTTCACGTCCTTGGCATTCCAGGCCGTGGGGACCTTGACCAGGGTGAGTTGGGCCTCGGTAATGGACTTGAGGTCAATGTCGTACGGGCCAACAGGGTTCACCTTGGCTGGGCGGAAGTCCGTCAGTTCCTTCAGGAGAGCCTTCCACTCGTCGCTGCCCACCTTGTTGGCCGCCACCAAGGCTTCCACCTTCTTGGCGATAGCACCATAGGTAGAGGCATCGCGCATGCGCTCCCGCAGCACGTAGCGCACCACCACGCTGGACGGATTGTTCATGTGGAACTCCACAGTGTAGGTGCCCTTGGCTGCCACCGTGTCCACATACTTGAAGACTGTCCAGTTCATCAAGCGCCCCACGTCGAAGGTCACCAGCACATCCGTGGCCGTGAAGTCGCTGCCATCGGCCCACTTCACGCCGGAGCGCAGGGTCACGACGAACTTGTCGGGGGGTACCACTTCCCACTTAGTAGCGAGCTGCGGGAACCAGGTGCCATCAGCCCACTTGTAGATGGCCAGGGGCGAGTTGATCAGGTCGAAGTAGATGCCGATGCCGTTGGGGATGCCGTTGGTGACGTAGCTGTTGAAGTGTCCTGTAGGTGGCACCTGATACGGGTAGGCGCCGTGGAACTCGGCCGGCTTGGGTGCCGGGGTGGCTGTGGGTGGGGGCGGTACCGGCGTGGCCGTCGGCGCGGCCGGGGCTGGCGGCTTGGTGGGCGTTGGTAGCGGCGTGGGCGTAGGAGCGGGTCCACAGGAAGCCAGCACCATCACCAGCGCCACCAGGATGCTCACCAGGGTAAGTGTCTTCTTCATCGCAATCTCCTCCTTGAGTTTAGGGACTTGTCCGCTAAATGGTTGTCGCCGGAATAGAAAGGCGACAACCTGTCACAGCATTGTGCGCCAAGCGCACCCTTACTTCGTTCATGTCCCACCCCCTTTCAAGAAGGTCAGCATCGCCTCTAGGTCGCTTTGCCTCTTCTGGCTGTTCAGCCAGATTTGGGACTTGGTTATAGTATACCACAAATCCGGCCAATTTGCTAGAGCCTGGCGAGGCAAGACGTATACCACATCAGCCTCTCACGTACAACTATCACCCCTACCGCCGGAACCGCCGCACCACAAAGGCGATCACGCCTATGGCCGCCAGGCCAATGAAGACGGTGACCAGCGACACGTAGAACTCAGCACTGCCGCGCTCCTCCAAGGGCAGCAGCACCAGGGCCACCCCGGTGACGAAAATGGCAATGCGAAAGGCCGCCCGGCTAATCTGCGGGTCAATCATCGTCTACCTTCTGCGGAGAGCGTGGCGGCAAAGCGTGTTGCGTGTTGCGTATCGCCTACAAAACGGAACACGCACCACGCAACACGAACGAGTTCTGAAGCACATCACTTAGTAATAACATGGCACGCCACATACCGCCCGGCGCCCATGTCCACCAGCTCTGGCACTACCTTATCGCACAGGCCCTCCTCAAAGAGCGGGCAGCGTGGGTGGAAGTTGCAGCCAGAGGGCAGGTTGAGCAAGCTGGGCACGTCCAGGCTGCGCAACTGCACCCGCTGCTTGGTGCGCGTGATCTGGGGATCGGCCTCGGGGACGGCGGAGAGCAGGGCCTTGCTGTAAGGGTGTAGCGGGTCGGTGACCAGGCGGGGGGTCAGGGACACTTCAATCAGGCGACCCAGGTACATCACGGCGATGCGCCCCTGCCAGGCAAAGTACTTGGCCAGGGCCAGGTCGTGGGTGATGAAGAGGAAGGTGACGCCCAACTCGTCCTTGAGGCGGGTGAGCATGTTCAGGAGGCTGACCCGGATGGACACGTCCACCATGGACACCGCCTCGTCGGCGACGATGAAGCGGGGATGCACGGTGAGGGCCCGCGCTACGGACACCCGCTGCCGCTGGCCGCCGGAGAGCTGATGGGGGTACTTGTCCAGGAAATCCTCCGGCGGCGTCATGTCCACGATCCCCAGAAGCTCGCGCAGGCGGGCCTGCGCCGCCTCCTGGTTAGCCACCAACCCGTGGCGAAAGAGAGGCGCACTGAGAATCCTGGACACCTGATGCACCGGATTCAGGGAGGCATAAGGATCCTGGTGGATGATCTGCACCGCCTGGCGATAGCGCTTAAAATCCCGCCCCATGGCCCAAATGTCCTGCCCCTCGAAGAGAACCTCGCCGCCGGTCGGTCGGAGCAGGCCAGCAATCATCTTGCCCGTCGTCGTCTTGCCGCAGCCGCTCTCCCCCACCAGGCAGACGATCTCGCCCTCGTTAATGTCCAGGGAGACGTTGTCCACCGCCTTGACGATACGGTTGCCCTGGCGGAAGGTGCGGCTGACATGGTCCAGACTGATAAGACTGCTCATGTTGTTTCCCCCTGAAGCACCATGTTCCATGTTCCAACGTTTCGAATCAACTTGCAACCTGGAACGTGGAACTTGAAACCTCGCTGTACCAGCAGGCGGCCAGGTGTCCCGGAGCCACCGCTACCAATGTCGGCTCCTCCTCGCGGCAACGATCAGTGGCGTAAGGGCAGCGAGGATGGAATTTGCAGCCCGGCGGCAGATTGACCAGATCCGGCGGCGAGCCAGAGATTGAAGCCAAGGCCTGCATATCGCCGGTGACTGTAGGCACGGCCTTGATCAGCCCCATAGTGTAGGGGTGCTGGGGGTGATAAAAGGTCTCGTATACGTTGCCTATCTCGACGATAGCGCCAGCGTACATCGTGGCTACGCGGTCGGCCAGTTCAGCCGCCAGCGATAGATCGTGGGAAATGAAGAGAAGCGAGAACTTCATCTCCTGCCGCAACTGGCGCAGGATGTCAATGATTGCGCGCTGGGTGAGGATGTCCAGGGCCGTGGTGGGCTCGTCCAGGATGATGAGCTGCGGGTCGAGGAGCAGGCTCATAGCGAAGAGCACGCGCTGGCGCATGCCGCCGCTCAGCTCGTGCGGATAGGAGCGCAGCACCCGCTCCGGGTCGAGCTTCACCAGCCGGAGGAGCTCCAGGGCGCGCTGGCGGGTCTCTTGCGTACGCGATGTGCCGTGCGCCCGGGCCGTGTCCTCGAACTGCTCGGCGATGCGGAGCACGGGGTTGAGGGCGTTGAGGGCCGATTGGAAGACCATGGCGCACTCTTTCCAGCGGAAGTGGCGCAACTCCTCCGGCTTGAGGGCCAGCACGTCAAACTCATCGCCATCCCGCCGGTAGATAATGCGGCCCCCTTCGCGTATCCGGGCGGCCCGGGGCAGCAGGCGGATCAGCGTCAGCCCCAGGGTGGTCTTGCCAGAGCCGCTCTCGCCGATTAAGGACAGCGTCTCGCCGTGGGCCAGATCGAAGCTCACATCGCGCACCGCCCTGACCAGGCCCCGCCGGCCCAGGTAATCCACGGACAGGTTCTGCACCGTCAGCGTCGTATCGGCAGCTTTGGGCGCAGGTTTGAGGTTCTCAGGCGGGAAAAGACTTTGCTTCGTCGCTGCGCTTCTCGCAATGACATCGCTCATGGTTCATACTCGCTACTTTCAGGCGGCTGGGAGGCATATAGCAGGGAATCAGGGAATCGGGAAATCAAGGAATCGGGGCGCCCCTGATTCCCCAATCCCTGATTTCCTGACACCTTATCTATGCTCACACTCCTGTCCTCAGCCGGGGGTTAAATACCTCTTCCAGCGAGCGGGTCAGGGAGACCAGAGAAAGCTGGAAGAAGACGATGGCAATTACCGGCGCCATGATGTAGTAGACGCTATCCCGGAAGAAAATGGCCCCGCGCGTCCAGGCCAGGTTGATCATCACGCCCCAGTTGTGCGCCGAGAAGGGCACCAGCCCCAGGAACACCAGGCCCACCTGGGCGTAGATGGCTGCTGTCATGGCCAGGATAAGGCTGATGGCCACGTAACTCATCATGTTGGGCAAGATTTCGGAGAAAATAATGTGCCGTGTCCCCAGGTCCAGAGCCATGGCCGCCTCCACGTAATCCCGCTGCTTGAGGGAGAGCACCTGGGAGCGGATGGCCCGCGTCAGGCTGGGCCAGGCCAGGGCCCCCAGGATAATGGCCAGCATCCAGGCACTGTTCAGACGAACGAAGCCAGCCAGCATAATCAGCAGGGGCAAGTGGGGAATGGTGAGCACGATGTCGGTCAGGCCCATGATCACGGAGTCCACGTTCCCACCGGCCAGGGCGCTCAAGGAGCCCAGGGTCACGGCGATCAGGGTGGAGATCAACCCCGCCAGGAAGGCCACGACGAGCAAGTCCCGGCCGCCGTGGACAATCGCGGCCCAGATATCGCGACCCTCATTATCCGTGCCCAGAGGATGGGCCAGGGAGGGCGGCTGATAGATGCGACTCACGTCCGTTTGCGTATCCAGAGGCACAAAGCGAGGGCCGACAAAAGTCATCAGGATAATGAGCACCAGCCCCAGGAAGCCGGCAAAGCCCATGGGGTTACGGGCCAGGAGCTTTAGCGTGACCCAAATACCTCGGCCCAAGCCGATAAGGAACTTGACAAGCGCATTCTGCCGCTTGGCCGATTTGCTGGTTTGTGCTTTGCTGATTTGCTGATTCGCTGATTTGTGATTTGCGCTCATCTATTCACCTCCCGTAATCCGGATACGCGGATCCAAGCGGCTGTAGAGGAAATCGGCCAGGAGATTGGCCATGACCACGGCAGTGGTGATAATCAGGAAGATGCCCTGCATCACCGAATAGTCGCGGGAGTTGACACTGGCCAGCAACTGCAAGCCAATGCCCTGATAGACGAAGACGAACTCGATGAGCACCGAGCCGCCGACGATGAAGCCGGTGCTGATGGCGAGCTGGGTAAAAAGGGGCAGCGAGGCGTTGCGCCCCACGTAGGAGGTGGTAATGCGTGTGTCGGACAGTCCCCGGGCGCGGGCCACGGTGACGTAATCCTCCTCCAGGGTGCTGATGGTGCTGCTCTTCATGGTCAGCATCCACCCACCGATGGTGGTGATGACGTAGGTGAAAATCGGCAGGGCGGCGTGGAAGAAGATGTCCTTGATGAAAACCCAACTGAGCCCCGGTTGCACCCCCGGGGACAAAGAGCCGCGCACGGCGGAGACGGAGAACCAGTGCCACTGCACCCCTGCCAGGACGACGATGATGATCGCCACCAGATAGTTAGGCACTGAGCTCATGATCGAGCCAAAGGTGGTCAAGACGTTGTCTAGGATCGAATCGCGCTTGTAGGCCATGAGCATGCCCAGGGCGATGCCCAGGGTGAAGCTGATGAGCAGGGCTGTGCCCACGCTGAAGATGGTCCAGGGAAGGAACTTGAGGATAATCTTGACTACCGGGGTGCCTACCGAGACGAGCGATTTGCCCAGGTCGCCGCGGCTGAGGTGGGCCAGGTAGTCAAAATACTGCTCGTGGAGGGGGGCATTCAGATCAATGGCGAATAGGGCTGAGGCCTGATTCCTGGCCTCATCGTAGGCCATGCCGTATTGGGAGATAAGTTGCTGGATGTAGATCTCCACGGGGTTGGAAGGCATCAGTCGGATGACGAAGAAGGTCAGGGAGGTGACGAAGAAGATAGTGAAGAATGCCTTGACCAGCCGGCGGAGCAGATAGTTGCTGACGATCCGGCCCAGGATGCTGCCCAGTCTCGCCCAGGGGGATACAACCGTGCCACGTGCCACTGACATATCCACAGTCTCCACCTCCTTGTGATCGTGCTCAACCCCATCATAATCCAAAGAGCAGGCTTTGTCAAGAGCAATTGGTTGCTCATTAAGGTCATTCAGTTTTCCGCCGGTATGTCCTGCTGGGTACAGCGAAGCATCTCCTCACGGCAGCACGGAGACTCTTCGCTGTACCCAGCGTCTCTGTGGTGAGAAAATCAGCTTGGGTTCCTACGGCTCGATCTTTGTGCCCAGCAGTTCCAGGAACTTGCGTATCCACTCTGGATGTCCGGGCCAGGCCGCCGCCGTGACGATGTTGCCGTCCACGTAGGCGTTGGAGAAGGTGGCGTTGACCTCGCCCCACTTCGCCCCGGCTCGCAGCAGGTCGGGCTTGACCGCCGGGTAGGCGGTGCAGAGCCTACCCTCCACCACGCCTGCCGCCGCCAGCACCTGCTGGCCGTGGCAGATGGAGGCGATGGGCTTGTTGGCCTGCGCAAAGTGCCGGACAATGTCTAACACCCGCTCGTTCAGGCGAATGTACTCCGGGGCGCGCCCGCCGGGGATCACCAGAGCGTCGTAGTCCTGCGGGTTGATCTCGTCGAAGCTGGCGTTAATAGCGAAGTTGTGGCCGCGCTTCTCGCTGTAGGTCTGATCGCCCTCGAAGTCGTGCACGGCGGTGCGTACGGTTTCGCCCGCCTTCTTGCCGGGGCACACGGCGTGGACGGTGTGCCCCACCATGGTCAGCATCTGGAAGGGGACCATGGCCTCGTAATCTTCCACGTAGTCCCCCACGAGCATGAGGATCTTCTTGGCAGCCATCGTTTTCCTCCTTTGTGATTTCAAATGTGCCTACTTCAGCACCTGGTAGTTGACCAGGGCAATGTCGCTGGCGCGCAGGGCGGCCAGCACGCGAGGATCAAGCAGGGCTTCGATCTCCTCCTGACGCCAGGCGATACCGTAGCCGGGGTGGGTGAGCAGCTCGCTCAGGCCATCGGGCAGGTGGGCGATGATGGACAGGAGACGCTCGGGCGTGCGCTGGCCGTCTTTGGAGAAGTCCATGAGGAAGCGATTGGGGCGGCGCACGCCGTGCTCGGCAGGAGTTGCTGGTAGTACCGGCCCATGCCGATCACCAGCTCGACGGGGAAGCCGCCAGCGTCCCGGGCCATCTCCGGTGCCCGCTCCACCAGGTCATCGCCGAAGGGCAGGCGCATGGGCAGGCGATACTCCGCCGCCAGCTCCACGGCCACGGCGAACCACTCGGCATTCCTGTAGGAGATAGAGCAGTGGTTGTCCAGGTGCGTGGGTTCCAGGCCAGCCGCCCGGAAGCGCTCTATCTGAGCACGGAACTCGGCCTTGAGCTGCGCCACGTCCAGCCGATCACCGTGCTCCTGCAAGGCGGCGTCGTTCAGAAAGTAGCCCTGCCCGTCCACCAGAGTGGGCACCTGCTCCGGTGGCAGCACGGGGCGACCCTCGTTGAAGACCAGATGCACGCCGGCGCCCAGGCTGGGGGTGGCCCGCAGGCGCGCCGCCCCGGTTTCCCAGGCCGGCATGTTGACCATTGCCGAGGTGCTGGTGAGGATACCGGCGGCGTGGGCCTGCATGATGGCCTCCACCACGCCCGCGGTGTAACCAAAGTCATCGCCGTTGATGATGAGTTGGCGCATTGGCCCTCCTGCTTGCTGATGAGGTGGTGTCTAATTCGTGAGTAGTCAGCATATAGTGACATGGCGTGTTTCGTGTTGCGTATTCCGTGTTGCGTGATGCGAAAAACGGAACACGCACCACGCAATATGGTTACGTGAAGCAGCCTAACTGGCACTCCGTGACGTGGATGTCCAGGGCCTGGGCAGCGTTGGCGATTTCTAGCCGCGGGCGCTGCGCCTCCTGAGCCACGGCGAAAGCGGCGGCGCAGGTGAGCTGCCCAGCCTGGTTCAGGGCAGCGCGCAGCCGCGTTGCCAGATCGTCCGGCACCTGCGGCATGGCCTGCACGATCTTGCTCTTGCCCTCAGCCTTCGGCCCATAGCCAAAGAGGCCGAGCTGGCAGCGAGTGATGCGCACCCCGATGGCGTCAGCGGTGCGGCCCACCTCCAGTGGCGGCACGCCCAGTTCGTGGGCGATGGCCAGGGCAAACGGGCAAGGCAACTGGCCATCAACCAGGGAGGACTGGATGCGGGTAGCAAGGTGTTCATTCATGTGGCGGGACTCCTAACCCAGGCTGTCCAGAAATATTTGAAGTTCACTCTTCACTTGAGCCCAAACTTCTGCCAGCGGTGTAACCAGCTTCTCTAACTCCTCCCACTCCAAGAAAAACGAATACGAGTGCCGGTAGAAATGCCTGAAGCCCAGGTAGTCCATCAGCCGATGAGCCAAGCCAGTCGTCAAGACTGGCCCTCTGCTTGCTGTTGACTCCGTCATGCGAATCAGCAAATCACGGTGCCACTGAGAACCAGTAGGCACATCCGCGTCGATCCCCTTGGCAATGGCGAGAAAGATATTCTCCAGCCCGTTGTAGAACGAATGCAGAACAGAAGCCACAGCCGTGACTTCAACCAAATCAGGTGTGTTCTTCTGCACTCGCTCCAAAAGATCCGCGTATGACTCAAGGAGCTGGTCGATTTGCCCAACCTCAAACTTTACCTGAGAAATGACTTTGTCAACCAATCTGAAGTAACTCTCCTTTCTCTTCGAGATAGCGCGTGAAGGCATCCTGTATGTCTAAATCAACTAAGTCTACCGAGTGATCTAACTCAAGCAAAAGCTGGCCTAAAAGATGAAAGAATTTACCTTTAGGACAACCCCTGATGGCAAGGTCAATATCTGATCCGTCTCTAACCTTCCCACCAGCTAGTGAGCCGAAGAGGAAGACGTGGGTACAGCCCGCCTTTTTGAGTATTGTTACGGCTCGGCGGACATCTTTTTGATAGCCTTTGGGGATTTGAACTTTCTCTTCCATTGGGATGCTTCTCCCTGCGTATGTGAGTGATTACGTCACTTCTAGCCAGCCCGCTTTCTGGCGGTCACCGCCAGCCGCTTTCAGCTCGGCAAAAGCTGCCCGCGCAATCTGCACATCTTCCAGAGTCTCCACCCAGGCGATGAATTCTTCCCAATCCTCGGCACTCAGGACAGCCAGCCGCTTGCCCTTCACGGTCACGAACTGAACAGCTTGCAGGGCATCTACTCCAGCCATCTTACTACCTCCAACCGTTGACAGATACCCAGACTATAAAGGTCATCGAGACCTTTAGGGTCTCTGCTTTAACTCTACTAATTCCAGCTTCCCCAGCAACTCGAAGTACTTCACCAGGAACTCTACGGCCCGCTGGCCGGTCTCCATCTCTACGGCCTCGGCGATGTCCAGGAGGGTGCGCTGGCCGTCGGCCCAGTAGAGGGCCACGGTGGTCAGATGGCGGCTCTCCTGACGATGCGCCTTGCTGTAGACCCGCCACTCTTCCCGTTCCTCGGCACTCAGACGCGGCAGAAAACCGAGCAGGTTCACCGGGCCAGGGTAACGTCGCACAGGGACCAGGCGGGCCGCTTTCTCCTCCCACTCGTCACGGGCCTTCTCCCCTTCCCTGGCGGGGAAGGGGGCGGGGGTTAGGTCGAGGCCCAGGGAGGCGGCATAGGCTCGGATCGCCGCCTGCCCCCTGGCCGATTCGGCCTGGGCACAGGCCGTGGCCTCTTCCTGCCAGGGCGTGACGTCCAGGTCTGGGCTGAGGCGGCGTAGCGAGGCCAAAGCCAGGGTCTCCCGCTGCAGATCGTAGGCTACGCGGCGGGTAAGGGTGGCAATGGCCTGGGCCAGCTCCTCGCCGCTGTTCTTGCTCATAGCGTCGGTAACGATCCCCTGTACCGTGGCGATGAATCGCCCCTTGATGCGGGCCAGCATTTCCAGCCCCAGCCAGGTAGCCTGGGCGGCAGCGGCGTTAGCCAAAAAGTAGGCGTAGGTGGCGGCCAGCACGCCCGCCCTGTGCAGGCTGGCCGGGTCTACCTTGTCTATGGTATCCTGGCTGGTGTGATAGAACTTGTCCGGCCACTGGATGATCATGGGACAGGGCACGCCCACCGATGGATCGGAGAGGATGTAGTGGTCGCTGCCGCCGGAGAAGGGCGTGATGGCGTGGCGGAAGAGGGCGAAACCACCCTGTCCGGCATAGCTCTTAGCCTCCTGAGTCAACTCCTCGCGCAGGCGGGCAATGAGATCGTCAGCGAAGCTGGGCATGGCCTGGGGCAGGCGCTCGATGAGGAACGAGCTGCCGCAAAGTTCCTGGTTCTGCCCCACCATGTCCAGGTTGATGGCCGCCACCATCTTGGCGATACGCTCCGGTCGCGTGGCCAGGTAAGCGTAAGTGCCCGTCATCTCCGGCAGCAGCAGGAAACGCAGGCCGCGCTTAGGCGGCGGCAGCTTGCCCTGGGCGATCAGCCGCTGCAGTGTGCGGGCGATTTCCAGGACGGCGCCTGCACCGGAGGCGTTATCGTTGGCCGAGGGTTGCGGGTGGCAGAGATGGGCCACCACCAGCACCTCTTCGTCGGTCTGGCCGGGGATAAGGGCCGAGACCACCTCAATGTGGCCGTCGGGCACGAAGCGAGTATCCACCCTGGCCCAGAGGCGCACGGGCTTGCCGGGCTCTGGCTTCTTCAGCAGCTGGCGCAATTCATCGCCCAGGCGGGGCGAGAGCGAGAAGCCAAAGCAGGGCTTCTTCTCCTCGCCGGTGGGCCAGAAGGAGACGTATTGCCGGGCATCGGGCACGTCCAGGCGAGCGCGCACCGGCGGCGACTCCATCATGCCGTCGTAGAGGAGGCCGATAGCGCCGTACTTGTCCACGGCCAGCTCGCGAATGCGGCGGAAGTCGCTGCTGTTGGTGAGCACTATCTTGCCAGACACGTCCAGGCCCTGGTAGTGCTCATCTTCGGTACCATCGTCCAGGGCGACCACCTCGGCCTCCACGCCCTCCGGCGGGGTGGGGTCGCTGCGCTGAATGAGCGAGATTTTGCACTCGCGGAAATCGGCCAGCTTGCGGCGCGACTTCTCCGGGCCGATGAGCCACAGCTCGGCGTCTGTGGACTCCCACTCCGGGGGCATGAGGTTGGTCCAGTAGAAGGTCTTGCCGTCGCCAGCGAAGCTCAGGGTCTCCACCTGGAGGCCCTCAGCGGCGAGGGCGGCGTGGCAGTAGGCGGCGGCCTGGCGGAAGCCCGGGCTGGCCTGGATGCGATGGTAGCGCGCAATCTCCGCCACGTGCTCTTTGGCCGCGGCACCAGACAGGCTTTCCTTGATAGCCGAGAAGGTGCTCTGGAACATGGGTGGCTCTCCAGTTGGGGAATCAGGAAATCAGGGAATCAGGGAATTAGGGAATCAGGGACTCACTGTCTTGAGGTTACAGCAGAGAGATGGGTTGCCTCAGCCAGTTCAGCCTCAAATTCCTCCAACGTCTTCCAGCCCGCGGGGTTCTTTTCGTACTGCTCTATCATGGTGAGTGCTTCTTTGAGCAGTTCCGCATCGCCAGCGGGATCGTCCGGCCCTTCGTGCTCCCAATTTGACTGACTCAATTGACCAACGGCTTTCAACAACTCATCTGTGGACACCTGTACTTCCACTTGAACAATGGTCATTCTCCCACCTCCGACAACCAATCGGCGTTTCAGGCTCCATGCTGGTTGCAGAACATGAAACTTGGAACGTGGAACCTGGAACTCCACTTTCATGATACCACAGAGAGCAGACGCCGTCAAGCTATGTGAAGCGACGGACGGAGAAGCGGTAGAGTTGCACCGGCTCGTTCCGGCCAATGCCGGCCTTGCGCCGGGCGATGTCCACCTGGTACTCTACGGTGTCCACCCCCTCCAGGTCGGGCAGGAGCAGCCCCCGCCGCCAGCCGGATTCCACAATGACGCCGTAGCGTTTGGGGTCCAGATCGGCCAGGCTTTGCACCGGCTCCGGCCGTGAGAGGACATCCACGGAGATCTCCAGGTCGCCCAGCTCGTTGGGCTGCACGGGGGAGAAGCGCGGGTCCTGTGTGGCTGAACTGATGGCGTTGCGGATAATCTCCTGGGCCACGTTGGGCTGCGTAGGCTCGAAAGTGCCGATGCAGCCCCGCAGTTCACCGTGCTTGTGCAGGGAGACGAAGACGCCTGCTCGCTCCTGCATCTCCGGCGTCAGCTCGGCGGGGGGCTGGATGCGCTGGCGCCGGCGCACATAAGCCTCGATGGCCTCGCGGGCCAATTGTACCAAGGGATGGTTATCAGACATCGGACTGACCTCCTTAGGCTCTAGCGTTGGACGCAGATGCACGCAGAAGACGCAGATTTTATCGGTTTTATTCTGCGTCCATCTGCGTTTATCTGCGTCCCGTTGTCGGTTAGGGCGCGAGAAAGACGGCTACGGGGGCGCTGGCCTCCGTGGTGATCTGGCGCAGGCCCGTGCCATCGGCGCGAATCGTCCATATGCTCTCGAATCCTTCCGCCCCCACCCGGGCAAAGATGATGGTCTGGCCATCCGGCGTCCACAGGAGCTGGCCAGCGTACACCTCGCCCTTGGTAAGCTGCTTGCGGCCGGAGCCGTCGGCGTTCATGATCCAGAGATAATGGCCCGCCACCGATCCAGCCGGCGAGGACAGGAAAGCGATGCGCTGGGCACTACCCGATGGCGACGGAGCCCAGCGTCCGCCGTAATCGCCACTGCCCTTGGGCGTGAGCGATTTAGCGCCCGTGCCGTCACGATTGACCACCCAGAGGCTGCCCGTACCGTCGGCGGCGATCTTGGTTACCAGGAGCCGCTGGCTGTCCGGGCTCCACTGCCAATCGCTGCCGCCGTCGAACACCTGCCGGGGCTGGCCGCCCAGACTCAGCACGAAGACCTGCGGCGGCGTATCGGCAGCGTAGTTCGCCCGGCCAAAGGCTACGGACTGGCTATCCGGCGACCAGACGGGGGCCAGCGTGAGCCAGTCCTCGCCCACCGGCGGGACGACCTGGGTGAGCTGGCCGTCGCTGAGGGTAATCTGCCACAACCCTTCGTCCACGAGTTGATCGCCAGTAAGATGAAAGCGCTGGAAGAGCAGGCGCTGGCCGTCGGGCGACCAGGCGGGATCGGCGGCCTGGACGTCGCCACCCACCAGGTCTTTGCTCGCCCCGCTGCGCAGGTCCAGCAGGCGGAGGGTGGAGCTAGTCTGGCCTTCCAGGATATAGACCAGGCGTTGGCCGTCGGGAGCTACGGTTGCAGAACTGATCCCTGGCCCCTGGGCCTGTGGGGTGGCGACCTGCCTGGCCCCGCTGCCATCCAGGTTGGCCAGCCACAGGCTCCCATCCTGGCTGCGCAGGTAAAGCAGCCTGACGCTGCCCTGGCTGGCGCTGGGAGCAGCACTGGCGCCAGGGGTGGTGCTGGCGCCAGTAGTCGCTTCCAGAAAGACTTTTTTGGCCAGCAGGCTATCCTTGCCTGCCGATTGGCCGTCAACCCGGATGCTCCGTCCTGGCTGGAGGTCGCTCAGGGCCGCCGGCTTGCCATCCAGGAAATAAAGCTCTGTGCCTGGGTTGAGAGCGATTAGCGTGAACGCGCCTTCTGTCGGCTGCAGGGTCAGGGTCCGGCCATTGGCTGCCAGGGCTTTGATCGTGCCCACAGCGTGGCCCTCTTCCAGGGGCAGCGTGCCGCCGGCCTGGAAGACGCGCACGTAGCGTCCATTCTCGACCACGTCAATACCGGCGTTCACCTGCAGGCCCACCCCGAGCACGATCTGGCCGCCCAGCAGGGCCTCGCGGCCGAGGTAGCGGGCATCCAGCCGCCCGCCTTCCGGCAGGACGTAGAAGCCGCCCCAACGATCAGCAGTGTCCAGGGTGCCCCGCACCCAGATTTTGAGATCGCGGTAGGAATCGGGCAGGTCGGGTCGCAGCTCGGCCGCCGACCACAGGCTACGGTAGTACCAGGGGCCTTGCCGCAGCAATCCCACGTAACTGGCGACGATGTTTTGAGGGTCCACCAGCTCGCCTTGCACCCAGACCATATCGCCGTCGGCCGGGGCGCGCTCACGGCTGATGGTGGGGCTGAGTCGCCCGGCGTCGCTGGTCACCCAGGTATCCACGCCGCGGACGTGATAGAGCTTGCTGGGCGCGCCGGGCATGACCTCCTCTTGAAGATCGAAGGTGAAGAAGGGCGGCCCGTCCACAAGCTGAAACTTGCTGATTCGGCCCGCCTTCTGGGGGATGCGATTGGCAAAATCGCTGGGGTTGAGGTTGGCAAACGGGAAATAGCTGGCGGCGAAGGCATCTACCGTCTTGCCCACGGGCGTTGGCGCGGGTGTCACCGCGGGCATGGGGGTTTTGGGCAAGGTGGGACCGCAGCCAGCCAGCAGGGCTAGCGTGAGGAGCAGGGCTAGAAACCCCCACCCCGGCCCTCCCCCGCGCGCAGGGGAGGGAGACCCCCACCCCGGCCCTCCCCCGCCAGCAGGGGAGGGGGACCCCCATCCCATCCCTCCCCCGCCAGCAGGGGAGGGGGAAGCCGGAGATAAGCTCGCGCGCCGGAGTTGACGGATATACATCAATTTACCTTCCATATTTTTGGTTCTTTGCTCCATGTTTCTATGCTCTATGGCCCTATGCTCTTTGCTCTATGCTTCTATGCTCTACAATCACCGGATGCTCCAAAATACAGGCCGGCGCCTGCCGCGCCTGGGCGATGAGGCGCCGTGCCAGCTCTCGCTCCGCCTGCCGCTCCTCCGGGCCGGTGACTACGTACTCACGACGTCGCCAGACGAGCAGCAACTCTTCTACGGAGTCCACCCACTCCGCCTGGCAGGCCTCGGCCAGGCGTTGGCGGGCGACGCCGTAGCTCATGCCTAGCAGCCGGGCGGCACGGGTCAGGCTGTGCCCCTGGTCGAGCAGGGGCAGCACGTCGTTGGCGTCCCAGGGCGAAAGGCGATGGTGGCGCGAGGAGTAAAGATCGCAAGCGTGCACCAGGGCGGCCTCCGCCGTCTGCGGCCGTACCCCGCCCCAGGGCCCATGGTGGGCGGCGACAATGTGGCGCACGGCCTCCACGTCGTCCACATTCAGGACAATGCCGGTGTCTCGCTCCACTCGCGCCAGCAGGTCGGCGGCTTCAAATACGGCCTGGTGCGGGGCATAGCGCATGAGCGTGCTATGCGAGGGTGGACCGGCGTAGCGGCTGCGGGCCGGACTGGTGGGCTGGGCAGCCCGCCAAGCCTGGCGCTCCTGCCGGGCGCTGGCCTTGCTCAGGTCGTGGACTAGGCTGCCCAGCACCACAGGCAGCGGCTGCATGGGGCCATGCTCCTCCTGCCAAGCCCAGAAGGCGTCCAGGGCCAGCATGGCCACGTCCACGCTGTGGGCGAAGACGGGCATGCCAGCGTCTCGGATGGACCAAAGGGACTGCATTTCTGGCGTGTGGAGGAGAGAGTTCAGGAAGAAGGACAGTTCTTCGTCGTTCATTGGCATGGTCAGGGGGTCAGGGAATCAGGGAATGAGTGATCAGGGAATCAGGGAATCAGGGAATCAGGCCCCTACCTGATTGCCTGATTTCCTGATCACTGATTCCCCGTCTCAAACGGCATGACCTCTGCGCCTCCACCGGGCGTGGCGGCGAGTTGGCTGACGCGCAATTCGGCGGCGTCCAGGCGCTGGCCGCAAAGGGTCACCAGGCGCATGCCTTCTTCGTACAGGGCCACGGCTTCGTCCAGGGGCAGGTTGCCTGCCTCCAGCCGGGTTACAATGGCCTCCAGCCGGGCCAGGGCGGCTTCAAATGATAGCTCTTGTGTTTCCACCGCTTTCTTCATGCTTCCCTCAAGATATAAGGGCGAGGCATTTTCTAGCATATCCGGTGCTCGTCTCAAATGCCTGCGCCACGAGGATGCAGTGGTTGAACCAGCCCCAAGGAATGCCTCGCCCCTACGACCGTCTCTCAACTCTCCGGCAGGCTCAGGCTGAGCTGCGTGCCCGGCGGCGAGCGGCGGCCGGCGCGTGGCGACCGGCGATTCTGGGCCGGGGCTGGCAGGCGGCCATCCGTGACCGCGGCGCCGAAGCTGCCGTCGCTCACGCGCACGGCGAGGGCATCGCCAGCGGCCACCTGGGCCACGCGGGCCACGATCCGGCTGGTGGCCTGGTGCGTGACAATGGCGTAGCCGCGTTCCAGGGTGGCAAACGGGTTGAGGGCGACGAGTTGCCGGCTGCGACTGGCCAGACGCTCGCGCTGCACGGCCAGGCTGTGCGCCAGATGGCTGCTCAAGGCCCGCGCCAGATCGTCCAGGCGTTGGCGCTGGCGGTCCACGATCGCCCGTGGCGAGTAGCGCCCCAGCACACGGGTCTCCTGCGCCAGGCGAGCGCGGGCGGCGGTCAATCGTCCCTGGGCCAGCTCGGCCAGGCGGCTGCGCTGGGCGGCGAGTTGCTGGCGCAGCACCGCCACGTCCGGCGCTACCAGCTCTGCTGCCGCCGAGGGAGTGGGTGCTCGCACGTCGGCCACGAAGTCGGCGATGGTGAAATCGGTCTCGTGGCCCACACCGGAGATCACGGGGACGCCAGAGGCGACTATCGCCCGGGCCACACCCTCGTCGTTGAAGGCCCAGAGCTCCTCCAGCGAGCCGCCACCGCGGGCGACGATGATGACGTCCACATCGCCCAGGCTGTTCAGGGCCTGCAGGGCGGCGACGATGCCCTCCGGCGCGCCCTCACCCTGCACAGCGGTGGGGGCCAGGACGACCTCTGCCAGGGGGTAGCGGCGACGCAGGATGTTCAGGATGTCCCGGAACACGGCGCCGATGGGCGAGGTGACCACGCCGATGCGTTGCGGGAAGCGGGGCAGGGGGCGCTTGCGGGCGGCTTCGAACAGCCCTTCCGCCTGAAGCTTCTGCTTGCGGGCCTCGAATTGCTGGTAGAGCGCCCCCAGGCCCTCCGGCTGAACGGTGTCCACGTAGAGCTGGTAAGTGCCCTGCACCTCGTACACGGAAATATAGCCGTGAACGACCACCGCGGCGCCGTTCTGCGGCAGGTAGCTCTGGCGCGCCGCCTTGTCCCGCCAGAGGACGCAGCGCAACTGGCTCTCCGCGTCCTTAAGGGTGAAGTAGATGTGGCCGGAGGGGGCGCGGCTGCAATTGGAGACCTCGCCGGCTACCCAAAGGTCGGCCAGGAAGACGTCGCTCTCCAGCAGTTCCCGCAGGTAGCGAGTGATGGCAGAGACGCGGTAGATTTGCAGCATGGCATCTTGATTTGCGATTGCCGATTGTCGATTGCCGATTGGTGTTGTCTAGACAAATCGTAAATCGCAAATCGGAAATCGGCAATCTCAGACCCTCTCCAAATACTGTCCCGTGCGTGTGTCTACCCGGATGACGTCGCCCTTGTTGACGAAGAGGGGCACCAGGATCTTCATGCCGGTTTCCAGAATGGCCGGCTTGTTGCCGCCGGTGGCCGTATCGCCCTTGAAGCCGGGTTCGGTGTCCGTGATCTCCAGATCCACGGTGACGGGCAACTCTACGGCCAGCGGCTCGTCGTTGTAGAGCAGCAGCTCCAGAGTGATGCCCTCTTTCAGATAGTTGACGTCATCGCCCAGGTGATCGGCGTTGAGGGCCATCTGCTCGAAGGTCGTCATGTCCATGAAATGGTAGACGTCGTCATCGTGGTAGAGATACTGCACGGTGCGATGGTCGAGGGTCACGCGCTTGAACTTAGCGCCGGCCTGATAGCCCCGGTCTACGATGGCCCCGGAGCGCAGGTTTTGCAGCTTGACCTTGACCTGGGCGCTACCGCGTCCCATCTTGATGTGCTCGTAGTTGAGGACGCGGTAGAGTTCTCCGTCTACCTCAATGCAAACGCCCTTCTTGAATTCACCAGTGGAAATCATTTTGGCCTCCTGTCTTTCTTAACCGTAGGGCGGGCGCGGCGCCCGCCGTCTTGTCACGTCGTTAGCCCCGGATTCAACCACCAAGGCACCAAGAACACCAAGAACACCAAGTTTTAGATTTCTTTGTGTCTTTGTGGTGCATTTCGTAGGGCAGGTTTCCATACCTGCCTCAGTCTTGGCAGAAGACCGGCGGCTATGGAAAGCCGCCCTACGCGGCTTTGTGGTGCATTTCGTAGGGCAGGTTGCTAACCTGTCGCTTGGGGGAACAGGTCAGCGACCTGTTCTACTTCTGCGCCTTGGTCAGCACGCGGCAGCCGTCCGCCGTGACCACGGCCATGTCTTCAATGCGCACGCCGAACTCGCCCGGCAGGTAGATGCCCGGTTCGATGGTGCAGACCATGTTGGGTTGCAGCGGCTTCTCGCCCAGCTTGCCCAGGCCCGGCTCCTCGTGCACGGCCAGGCCCACGCCGTGCCCCAGCCCGTGGCCGAAGTAATCGCCGTAGCCGGCCTCCACGATGACCTGGCGCGCCACGGCGTCAATCTCCTTACCCTTCGGCCCGGCGCGCAGGGCTGCCTCCGCGGCGAGTTGCGCCTGGAGGACAATGGCGTACACCTCCCGGAACTTCTCGCCTGGCTCCCCCAGGACGATGGTGCGGGTGAGGTCGGAGTTGTAGCCGTCAATGCGGCAGCCCATGTCAATGACGATAGGCTCGCCAGCCTGGATGACGCGTTCGCTGGGGCGAGCGTGGGGCATAGCGCCGTTGGGCCCGCTGGCCACGATGAGCTCAAAAGCCACGCCCTCAGCGCCGTGCTCCCGCAGGTAGCGCTCGATCTCCCAGGCCGCCTGCTTCTCCGTCATGCCCGGCCGCATACGCTGCACGCCGTAGGCAAAGGCAGCGTCGCCCAGAGCCACGGCCTGCTCAATGAGGGCCAACTCAGCGGCATCCTTGATGGCCCGCAGACCCTCCACCAGGCCCTTGGTCGGCACCAGGCGAGCGATGGCCCGCGCCCGATCGGGCCGTAGGGCCTTCTGCAGTTCGCGATAGCTGGCCACGGTGACGTCACCCGCCTCGTAGCCGACACGGGTCGCTCCGGCCGCCCGCACGAGGTCGGCGAAGAGCTGGTTGCTCTTGCCTGCTTCGATCTTGGCCAGGGTGAAGTCCGGTGCCTGCTGGCCGACCTGCTCCCAGTAGCGAGAGTCCGTGGCCAGATACGCCTGGGTAGCGGTGATGAACAGGTAGCCCGCCGAGCCGGTGAAGCCGGACAGATAGCGCCGGTTCTCCGCCTGGGTGACCAGCAGAGCATCCAGCTTCTGCTCGGCCATCTTCTGGCGCAGGGCGGACAGTCGTGCGTTCATGATATCTCCTTCTGAGAATGTTCAGAAAGTATGGGCGAGGCATTATCAAGAATATCCGGCGTGTCACTAATGCCTGTGCAACGAGGATACAGGAGAGTTTGCACAACCTCGCAGGAATGCCTCGCCCCTACGAACCTGAATGTAGGCAGCCGTTGCGGTGCTGATTTCTTAAAGTTCATCTCCCGTTCCCCCTGTTACCATTGTTACCCCTGTTTCCACCATTTCCTGTGTTGCTTCCTCATCCATCCTCGCCCGGGGATGGCTGGCGAGATACATCTTGCGCGCCTGGCTCTGGGTGACGTGGGTGTAGATTTGCGTCGTGGCGAGGCTGGCGTGGCCCAGCAGCTCCTGCACCACGCGCAGGTCGGCGCCGCCGTCCAGCAGGTGTGTGGCGAAGGTGTGGCGCAGGGTGTGCGGCGTTACCTCTTGGCTGATGCCCGCTTGCCTGGCACACTGGCTCAGGATTTCCTGCACGCTGCGGGCGGACAGCCGGGTGCCCAGGCGATTGAGGAACAACGCTTTGGGGGCCTTGTTGTTCAGCAGCCTGGGCCGGCCCTCTTGCAGATAGGCCTCCAGGGCCCGGCGCGCCGGCTCGCCCAAAAGCACGATACGCTCCTTAGCGCCCTTGCCCAGGACCCGCGCCTCTTTCTGGCTCAGGTTCACGCTGCCCAGGTTCAGCCCCACCAGCTCGCCCGCCCGCATGCCGCTGGCGTAGAGCAGCTCCAGGATGGCGCGGTCGCGCAGGCCCTGGGGCGTGGTGGTGTCCGGCGCAGAGAGCAGGGCCACGGTCTCCTGTACACTGAGGAAGTGCGGCAGGCGCTTCTCCTTGCGCGGGCCGGACACGCCCCGCAGCGGGTTGCTGGCGATTAGCCCCTCGCGCAGCAGGTATTTGTAGAATGAGCGGATCTCGGCCACGCGCCGGGCGATGCTGGCCTTGACATAACCTTGCGCCTGCAGCCAGGCCAGGTAGCGCCGCACGACCAGGCGATCTGCCGCGCCCCACGACTCCAGGCCCTCCCGGCGCAAGAACTCGCCGAACTCCTGGATCTCCCGCCGGTACAAGGTGATGGTCAGGGGCGAGGCGTTCTTCTCCGCCGTCATGTAGGCGATGAATTGTGTGAGTTGTTCTTCCATTTACTTCGTCGTGGGTGGCTTAGCCACTTGGCGAGGCCCAGCACCCTTTTTCGCCCCCGTACACATCAGGGCTTGCGCACTCGGATTCTCCACTCGTCTGCGATGACGATGCACTTTTTGAACGAGTCCAAGTGGTGTTGCGCGAGAACCGCTTGAAAGAGGGCCAGGATAGCTCTCCGCCCCTGTCTAGTGGGACGGAGAACCAAGATGCCCTCGTGGGTGCCCGGAGGAAAATGGCGTATGTCGGCGAAATCCAGGTCCATCGTGATCAGGAACCGATTTTCATGTTGGGCTGCGTCCCAGATCACAGTATCAGGTTGGCCGGCCAGCCCCTGCTGGGGCACAGTAACGGCATCGTGCCCGTATCGGTTCAGGATATCGACCAGGCCCACTGGTATGTTTTCGTCGAGTTTGACTTTCATGCGTGGGCAAAGCTCCGCAACGGAATCAAGTCCTCTTCACGGGCGAGCTCCGCCGCGTACGCCAGGGCCGCTTGAATGTCCTCTGCCTTAAGCGTGGGGTAATCCGCCAAAATCTCGGCGGGCGTAGACCCCTCCGCTAGGCTATCCAGAACGATGGACAACATGACGCGGGTGCCCTTGAAGCAAGGCTTCCCATGGCAGATGTTGGGGTTTACGCTGATGCGCTCCCACAATTCTTCTCGCGTCATCTCTTCACCTCCACTAGAAGTAGGGGCGAGGCATTCCTCAGACTAGCCGGCATGTCCCTGATACCTGCACAACGAGGATACGGTAGAGATTAAACAATCAGGGAATGCCTCGCCCCTACGAACTCCTTGCGACCGTCGCCTTATCCTGCCGCCAGTTCATCCACAATATGGCCGCAGTTGGCGCAGACGTACTTGCCGCCGTCCTTCTTGCCCGCTTCGGTGAGCAGGCCGCCGCAGGCCGGGCAGGGCATGGGCACAGGCTTGTTCCAGACGGCGAACTTGCACTCCGGGTAGCGGCTGCAACTGTAGAAGATGCGCTTGCGGCGGGTGGTCTTCTCCACCAGCTCCCCTTCTTTACACTCTGGGCACTTCACGCCGGTACTCACGGTAATAGAGCGGGCATTGCGGCACTGGGGAAAGCGCGAGCAGGCCAGGAAGCGACCGTAGCGCCCGCGCTTGATGACCATGGGGGCGCCGCATTTCTCGCAGACCTCGTTTGTCTCCTCCACGGGGATGGTCACGTTCTCCATGTTCTTCTCGGCGGCGACCAGGGTCTCCGAGAAGGGGGCGAAGAAGTCGCGCAGCACGGGCACCCACTCGGCCTCCCCGCTGGCGATGCGGTCCAGGTCTTCCTCCATGTGCGCCGTAAACCCCACATCCACGATCTCCGGGAAGTGCTTGACCAGCAGGTCGTTGACCAGGAAGCCGATCTCCGTGGGCTTCAATCGCCGGCCTTCCAGGCGCTCCACGTAGCCGCGATCCTGGATGGTAGACAGGATGGGGGCGTAGGTAGACGGCCGACCGATGCCCTGCTCCTCCAGCGCCCGAATCAGCGTGGCCTCGGTGTAGCGTGGCGGCGGCTGGGTGAAGTGCTGCTCCGGGTAGAGCCCCAGTAAATCCAGCAACTCGCCGCTGGCCAGCGGCGGCAGCGCCCGCTTGCCCTCCTCGTCCTCTTCCGGCACCTCAGCCTCGTCCTTACCCTCCGTGTAGACGATCATGAAGCCCGGGAACTTGACCACGGAGCCAGTGGCGCGGAATAAGTAGTCGGGCGATGAGGCACGAGGGACGAGGGACGAGGTATTGGCGGCAACGTCCACTGACGTGCTATCTAGGATTGCCGAAGCCATCTGGCTGGCGACGAAGCGCTTCCAGACGAGGTCGTAGAGTTTGAATTGGTCGGGCTCCAGGTACTGCTTGATGGCCTGGGGCTCGCGCAGCACCGACGTGGGGCGGATGGCCTCGTGGGCCTCCTGAGCGCCCTTGGCCTTGGTCTTGTAGACCCGCGGCGTCGGCGGGACAAAGTCGCTACCGTAGCGCTGGGCGATGTAGGCGCGGGCCTCGGCCTGGGCGGATTCGGCGACGTTGGTGGAGTCGGTGCGCATGTAGGTGATCAAACCCACCGGCCCCTCGCCGCCAATGGGCAGGCCCTCGTACAGGGCCTGGGCGAGGGCCATGGTGCGCCTGGCGGTGTAGCCCAGCTTGCGGCTGGCCTCCTGCTGCAGGGTGCTGGTGATGAACGGCGGCGAAGGGTTGCGCTGCACCTCTTTTTGCCGGACGTCCAGCACGCTGTAGCTGGCCTGCTCCAGGTCGGCCTTGAGCTTCAGGGCCTCCTCGCCGGTGTGGCATTCAAACTTCTCGCCCTTGACCTGCACCAGATTGGCGCGGAAGATGTCTTTCTTGGTGCGCTTCTTGACCTGCTTGCCCAGCTCGGCCTCGATGGACCAGTATTCCACGGGTATAAAGGCCATGATCTCCCGCTCGCGCTCGACGACTAATCGCACAGCTACAGACTGCACCCGCCCGGCGGAGAGGCGGTTGCGGCTGAGCTTGCGCCGCAGCAGGGGGCTCAGGCTGTAGCCTACCAGGCGATCCAGGATGCGCCGCGCCTGCTGGGCATTGACGAGCTGCATGTTGATGTCCCGCGGGTGGGCGAAGGCGTGGTCAATGGCGCCGCGGGTGATCTCGTGGAACTCCACGCGATGCACCGGCTTGTTCTTGACGCTGGTGTTCAGGGCGCTCACCAGGTGCCAGGAGATGGCCTCGCCCTCGCGGTCGGGGTCGGTGGCCAGATAGACCTCCTCCGCGGCCTTGGCTTCCTCCCGCAGGCCCTTGACCACCTCTTTCTTCTTCTCCGGGATGACGTAGCGGGGCTCAAAGTCGTTCTCAATGTTCACCCCCATGCGGTTCTGGGGCAAGTCCCGGATGTGGCCGACGGAGGCGCGCACGGCGTACTCGCCGCCCAGGAACTTGCCCACCGTCCGTGCCTTGGCCGGGGATTCCACGATGACTAGCTTTTTAGGCATGAGCTTGAGATTCCTTCCTTTGTTATGGGATGGTTCACAATTTGGGTAACACTTTAACACGTATCTGAAAAGTAGTTGAGTTTAAGGGCCAAGTGCGGCAAGCGATCTGATGAAGACCGCATGGTCGCCTGACCGCCTCTGGCGGCTCTCC
>Ga0315268_10001391_pt1 | contig 27779 bp, 34 predicted proteins | sample C1_top_MG_FD_204535 | JGI IMG/M metagenome (GOLD analysis project Ga0315268, IMG submission 204535) | Sediment microbial communities from Yellowstone Lake, YNP, Wyoming, USA - C1_top | ecosystem: Environmental > Aquatic > Freshwater > Lake > Sediment | place: USA: Wyoming | collected 2017-08-01
TCGGTGCGATCGTGGTTAAGGACATATTTCTCGGCCGGTAATCAGTATCGGCATAAACACTCATCTCCCAGGCCGGAAAAACTCCTCTCCTTTCAGCCAACTCGCAGGTAGCTTCTTTAGCCGAGTTACTGACAAATTTCATCATCTTTTTAGCCCAACTAATTCCTTCATCAGAGTCATAAGCCACTTTCATTTTGAACAAGGCATCAGCAAATCCCATCACCCCCAACCCTATCCTTCTGGTTTTATCCACCATTTCCCGAATCTTTTGCACCGGGAATTCATTAATTTCGACAATATTATCCAAAAAATGGACCGCCTCTTTCACCGTCATTTTTAACTCCGTCCAATTCAGGTCTTTTCCTTCCACAAACCTCGCCAAATTAATGCTTCCCAAATTACAGGCATCATATGGCAACAGTGGTTGCTCTCCGCAGGGATTAGTCGCTTCAATTCTGCCTAATACCGGCACCGGATTACTGCTTTTATCATTCATCCGGTCGATAAATACCAACCCCGGATCACCGTATTGCCAGGCCAGCCGGGTTATCAAATTAAATATCTTGTAGGAATTCAGCTTCATCGTTTCCTCACCGGTTCTGGGATTAAGCAGTGAATATCCTTCGCCCGGATTAGTCGCCTTGGCCCAGTCATACAATTTTTTTGTACCCTCCTCGATCTGTTTCAATCTGGCATCCGTATCCCGGTTACCTTCGGCCTGACGGATCTCCTCCACCACCGTCTCCGGTATCGAATCATCATCAGCAAACTTTTTATCCCCTTCAAGGTGGCTCATAAAATCATTGGTCACTGCCAATGAGATATTGAAATTGGTCAAGGAATACTCATCTAATTTGACAATGGCAAATCTGATCACATCCGGATGGTCAATCGACAGCATCCCCATGTTCGCCCCCCGCCGCACCCCGCCCTGTTTGATCTGGGCCGTCACATCATTGTAGGCCTGCATAAACGATACCGGCCCAACCGTAGTCCCTCCCGAGGAGGCAATGTAATCACCATACGGCCGCAATCGGCTGAAGGAAAACCCGGTCCCACCGCCACTTTTATGGATCTTGGCCATATTTGACATCGTTTCCAAAATTGAATCCATTGAATCTTCGATCGGCAGTACAAAACAAGCCGACATCTGCTGATGTTTTTTCCCGGCGTTGACCAGACACGGTGTATTGGGAAAAAATTTTCTCTCCGCCATCAAATTATAAAAAATCACTGCCTGTTTTTTGATCTCTTCCTCCGATTTCCCGAAATTCTTATCCCCGGCAGCCAAGCTTTTGGCCACCCGCCACAGGATATCCTTCATTTTTTCTATTGGTTTACCACTCTCATCTTTCATCGCATACCGGGTCTCGGCTACATATCTGGCATTATCCGACACCTTCGGTTCCATCAACTCTTCGCTGCTGTTACTCATTCTGGGATTAATTTGATCCACTGCTTTTTTTATAATCTTTAACCAACTTCTCAAACTCATCAATATCTTTCACTTCTTTATAGATCGTCGCAAATCTGATGTAAGCCACCGGATCAATATCTTTTAGTTTTTCCATTACCATTTTGCCGATCTCTTTTGACGGGATCTCCACACTCTCCCAATTTAATAATTTCATCTCTATTTCATCTACTACCTCTGATCTCTCTTCGGCATTTAATTTCCAGCAGGCCTTTTCAAAACATCTTTCCAGTTTCTCTCTTCGGTAATCCTCGATCCGCCCGTCTTTTTTTACTACCTTCAATTCAATATTTCCCACCTTCTCGTAAGTAGTAAACCGTTTACTGCATTTCAGGCACTCCCGACGACGTCGGGTGGCTTTGCTATCCAAAGCATCCCGGGATTCCAGAACATTCGATTCATCATAGGTGCAATATGGACATTTCATAGAATACGCTATTCATAGCGTATGCTAATCATCTTATCCCCCACCTTTAGTGGTAGTCAACTGGAAATTAGTATAACGGAGGGGGTCAAATTCCCCGTTTGCGGAGATTATAATATGAACAATAAATTTATACAAAATACAATTTTTTTGATCTTTTGCTAACATTAACTATGTCAGAACCTATATCGGAAAAAGAAATCGTCACCACTCCCCTAACGGAAAAGGCCAACAATATTTACCAAAAATTCAATCTGACAGAGATTACTCCCAATAAAGATCAGATCATCGGACAAACCCAACAATTCATCGATAAATACCAGGTTCCGGAAAGTTTTTTGAAGGATGACATTAATCTGAGCTTACTTTTAGGTTGCTCTGAGAAACTGCTCGGCGATTCCGACACCATCTACAAACAAAGGATCGAAAGATTCAGATTATGGCTGGTAGAACCTTCAGTCCCCAAAGGTTTAATTGATGTCGAAGGTATTTGGGGGTCAGAACCTTCAAGAGCTGAGTTGCCCAGAGAAGAAAGTGACAAATATATTGCCGAAAATACCGATCCTTCTGCCACCACCGAATTTCTAAAAAAACATCAGTCACAAATAGAGAAATGTCAACAAGTTTGGAACGAAAAAAAAGGCATTAACCTAAGATTCAAAGTCAGTATCATCAAAGCTGACATCATGGAATTCAGAACCAAATTAAGATCTGCCGGCTTTATCAGAACGCCCGATGAAGATCTTAAACCCGGGAAAGACGCCACCATTGAGATGGTTTTACTTAAAGGTTATTCCGCCGAAAGAGACGATATGGTTAATCATGAACTTTATCACGTCGAAGATGTTGGTAATTTCATCAGAAGAGGTCGGGAAGAACATATTCTGGAATCTCTCGATGAACTTCACACTGAACACGCTGTTGGTAATTATATTCAGGGACAAGAAGATGTTCCGGCCAGATCCAGTTATTTCACTTTAAAAGAGCTCTGGAACCGACTATCCTTCCTCACTGATACTGATTTTGATCTATTATCTGACCGAAAACTTACAATTGAAACCATCAGTTCCAAATTTGGCTTAACCGGATTGGTGGACTTTAGTTTAATGTTCGCTCATGGTGACGCCAGATCATCCATTTTTGATACCTTCTATGGCGATTATGAAAATGTTTTGATGTCAATGCTCGTTCAAAAAGAAAAAATTGATATTTTAAAAAGATCGCAAAAAGAAAAGATCGATCCTGATCTGGAAAACATCCACCAACAGATCGGACTACTGGCACTCCGGACCATCCCTCCCGAAACCTACGAACCAAAAAGATACAAGAATATTTACGAAATGTTCCCCACCAGAGAAGGTCATACTTTTGGGTTTACTCCCGACCCGAATGACCCGACCCGAGAAATGGGACGACTGGACAATCCGGAAACCAAACAAATGTATAACGCCTATACCAGGGCTTTGGCTTTAGCTGAAGTTTACTATCACCATCGGGATTTAATTTCCGAAAACCAGTATCTAAATTTGATCGATTCGTTATCTCAAATCCCTTTCAGTCGAAATAAACTTGATTTTTATCTCCCTAATTTTATTGATAATCAAACCCAGGATTCAATAAAGTATAGTGGCTGGACAGAAGAGGTGGCCAAAACCGATGCTTTTCAACACTTATTCTACAATCTGGTTAATGAAATGAAACCCGCTGAAATATATCCCCAGTTAGAAAACCCCCAAACTCGACTTATTCTATCAAAACCCATCTTAAACGAATTTTCGGTCATGGCAAAAAATATCCTTGACTATAAAAATGAAAACTACAACACCTCATTTATTGAAGGATTCTATCGATACCGCTGTAATTCTGACATTAGAGAAATTGTCTTGCGAGATATTCAGGAAAAGTTTCCTCAATATATCCCGGTGGTTGAAAAATTCAAACGGAAATTCGACCAAAAAAAAGTGGCCAACAAGAGCTTTTAACAAAAACTAAACTAATTTAGGATTTTAAGGTAAAATACCCTCATGCGTAAAGTCATTCAATTCTTAAAGGAAGTCCGGGCCGAATTTGGCAACATTTCCTGGCCCAAAAAAGAATCTTTAATTCAATTGACTTTTGTGGTAATATCAATCTCCTTGATTATCTCCCTGATTTTAGGGGGTTTCGATTTTATATTTACTCAATCGATCAATCTTATAGGTTCAAACAAAAACGTTTCTACAAACCAAAATCAAACTGTCGCTCCGGTGGTCACCATCGTTCCGCTCAACCTGACCCCCACCATAGTGCTCCCCACAATAAAAACAACTAAACCAACCATTATTAAAAAATAATTATGCCAAATAACGCTTCCAAAACCATCAAAAAAGACTTTTTATTTCAGCTTTCTCCGGTTACTCCCGGCATTGATGCTGCCTGGTATGTCATCAATACCTACTCCGGCCACGAATACAAAGTCATCGAAGCCCTCAAAACCCGTATCAAGACCATGGGTCTGGAAAATCAGATCTTTCAGGCCATTATCCCAATTCAATCCAAAATGGTTATCCGTCGCGGCACCAAGGTCAAAACCCAGGAAAAAACTTTCCCCGGTTATGTCATTATCCAAATGGTTCTTACCGACGATTCCTGGGTCACCGTCCGTACCACCCAGGGTGTTACCGGCTTTATCGGTATCAATAACAAACCCTCGGCCATTTCCCAAGCTGAAGTTGACCAAATTCTCAAAACCACCGAAGAAGATAAACCCAAACTCCAGACCTCTTTTTCTGTCGGTGACGTCGTCAAGATCACCAATGGCCCTTTTGCCGACTTCATTGGCTCTATTGAAAGCGTTGATGAAGAACGGACCAAAGTCCGGGTTCTCGTTTCCTTCTTCGAACGGGAAACTCCGGTCGAGCTTGACGTTTTACAGGTTACCAAAGAGTTATAAATCTACCCCAACCCTCCTTTCACAAGGAGGGAGCAATATGAAACTTAATCAAACTAATAATTTAAATATTTGTAGTGTTCTCCCTTGTGAAAGGGAGAATTAAAGAGGGATTTTATGCCCAAAAAAATTAAAACCATCGTCAAACTAAGCATTCAGGCCGGCATGGCCAATCCCGCTCCGCCCGTCGGTACCGCTCTTGGCCCCCAGGGGATCAAGATCATGGATTTCTGCAAAGAGTTCAATGAAAAAACCGAATCCATGAAAGGTTCGCTGATCCCTTCGGTCATTACCATTTTTGAGGACCGTTCTTTTAGTTTCATCATCAAAAAACCACCCGTTTCCGACATGATCAAAAAGATCACCGGTATCGTTAAGGGCTCCGGTACTACCGGCCGGGAAAAGATTGGCCAGATCACCCAAGCCCAGATCGCAGAGGTGGCGCAAGCTAAAATGGTTGATCTGAACACCAAAGACCCGATTGCCGCCCAACACATGGTCGCCGGTACCGCCAAATCTATGGGTTTTGAAATTATTGATTAACTAATTCTGTGAAAAAAAGTTCTCCTGACATCGACAACTATCCTTACTTAACCCTCATTACTCCGGTAGATTTGTATTACTGTCATAAATTTGAACCTCAACAGCTCTGTCTTATCCCGCCCACTGTCATCACCAGAAGTGGTCCGGAAAAAACCACCCTAATCGAAATCACTTTAGGCACTCCTATCATTAGTTCCTGTGAAACCTGTCCCCGTTTAACAAAAAAATATATATGAAACTTTCCTCATCTCTTAAAGAACAATATCCGCAAATGAATGTCCGTCAGCTTCCCAATGGCAATGCCACCTGTAAAACCACCGGCCGTAATTGTCTCGCTACCCAAGGGGAAATTAGGTTCATTATTACACCAAATACCAAAGAAATTATCAATATTACTCCAAGAATTTCTATCGATTCCTGTCTCTCCTGCCAAAATTCTAAAATATAATCAAAACCCCCCTCTACTGGACTGTTTTGACCATAAATTATAGAATGTCTTATACCCACAGAAATCTTTTCCCACATAGTTGAAGTGGACCCGCATTTATCAAACCTTTCGCCGGGTATTCCTCTTTCTCCTGATGGCAAACCCATTTGTCCAAAAGGCCAAGGTAGTATTTGTGATCAGATATTACTTACACCTCTAGGCAATCCCATCCAAAATTGTCACGGCATATTTGAACAAAAGCTCCGAGCCACCCCAAACGGCAACAAAACTTGTTGTAAAGATTGTTAAATATTAAATAATTTGGTTTCTCCCCTCACTTTTTTGCTATAATACCAAGTCTTTATTAATTAAAACCATAAAATGAGCAAAACCTCACAAGAAAACAAGGCCAAAAAAGCCAAAACCAAACTTGCTGTGGAAGTTCTAGTCGAAACTACTGAACAAAAGGCTCCGGAAACTGAAGTAACTGCTCCAGTTGAGGAAACTTCCAACGTTATTAAAAAAGCCCGTGTTCGTGGTAAAAAATACCTCTCCGCCCGCAAAAAGGTCGACCCCAACAAACTTTATTCCCTGACTGACGCCATTAAATTGGTCAAAGAAACTTCTTTTTCCTCTTTCGAAGGTAAGATCGAAGCCCATGTCACCGTTCTTGATATCGGCAATAGTGGTGAGATCGTTTTTCCCCATCTGGAAACCTCTTCTAAAAAGATCGTTGTCTTAAACGATGCTATTTTGGCCGAGATCAAAGACGGCAAGGTCAATTTCGATATTCTTATCGCCACTCCGGCCACCATGCCCAAGCTTCTGCCTTTTGCCCGCGTCCTCGGTCCCAAAGGTCTGATGCCCAATCCTAAATCCGGCACCCTCACTGACAAACCCGAAGAAGCGGTTAAAAAACTTTCCGTGGCCAAAACTATGATCAAAACCGAGAAAAAAGCTCCGGTCATTCATATCATCGTCGGCAAAGTTTCTCAACCCGAAAAAGAACTGACCGCCAATGTAACCGAATTGATCAGGGTCATCAAACCCATCAAGATCAAAAAATTGGCTCTCTGCGCCACCATGGGTCCGAGCATCAAAGTGTTGATCGAGAAATAGTTTCTCAACGGTCTTTATTCCTCAGACAAATTGAGTCCCATCCAGATATATGCTACTCTCTAAATAATATGAAAAATGACAGCCAAGCAGAATCAATAAACGTATATTCAGGTAAGGGAACCACTAAAGCTATTCTTCCCAAACCAACCTCGGTAGTTTACATGCCAGATACTATCATCGGAAAAGCCCAACAGATTGGGGCAGCGATCGGCAAAGTCAATGAAACAATTTCCGATTTCCCGGAAAAAGTTGTTGCCGCTGTTAAAGAAAAAGAAGATTATTATCTCCATGGCAGCAAACCTTTAATCCCCACCCAAGATAGTCTCGGATTCGATAAAAATAAATAGCTCTCTGCGCCACCATGGGTCCGAGCATCAAAGTCGAGATTCTTAAATAATCCTCTACAGTGCCAACTCGATTATCCTATCCAGCATCGCCGGATAACTTATTCCTGCTGCCCTAGCTTCTTTGGGTAACAAAGAATTCGGAGTTAAACCAGGGATCGTATTTATTTCCAACACATAAGGAATATCTTTTCTAATTATCATATCGACTCTGGCAAACCCTTTTCCCCCGATTATTTTAAATACTTTCAAAACAATTTCCTGCACTTTTTTAGTCATCTCTTCACTTAATCCTGCCGGGCATATTTCTTCCGCTCCGCTCTCATTATATTTCGACTCGTAATCAAAAAAATCTCCTTTGGGTATTATTTCTACTATCGGTAAAACATCGTTACCCAAAATTCCTCCGGTTATCTCCCTACCTTCAATATATTCTTCTATCAATATTTCCCTATCATACTTTTTTGCCTTGTTTACAGCATTTTTCAATTCATATTTTTCCCTTACGATCGATACTCCAATACTTGATCCCCCACTATTTGGTTTGACTACACATGGTATCGATTTAGTTTGTTGTGGTATTTTAATTCCATTATCTCTCATCATTTCTAGAAAATTTTTTTTATTCATTCCTAACTCACTTGCCTTAACCTCACAACCGGTATATTTTATTCCCCTATTTTCTAAATATTTCTGAATTATTCCATCTTCACCTCCCTTCCCATGCAAAGCAATAAAAGCTATATCCGGCTTTATTTCATCTAATTTTGACAATTCCCCCGGCACATCAATTCCCCACACCTCATATTTTTCTCTATTCAGATTTTTCATCACTTCTTTTCCCGACACCAACGATACCTCCCGTTCACTACTTTCTCCACCCATTAATACAGCCACTCTTAGTTTCTTCACTAATATATTATAAAATATAACAGTGAAACAAAAACTAAGCTGGTTATTTTTAAATTACCTCCGCCTCCTGGCCCGGCTCCAGATCGCCAAGATCCGATTTCTCCAAAAACGCCATGATAAAACCCTGACTATCGTCGGCATTACCGGCTCCGCCGGCAAAACTTCCTGCCTCTTGGCCTGTGAGACTGCTCTTGGTTCTAATTTCAAAGTCAAAACCAACTCCGGCTCTAATTCCGAATCCGGTATCCCCCTTAATATTCTTGGAATTAAAGTAACATCATATTCGCCTGTGCAATGGCTAAAATACGCTCTCTTAGCACCAATAATGCTGGCTGCTAACTGGCGTCCCTACGATATCTATCTGGTGGAAATGGGTATCGACGGACCCGACGAACCCAAGAATATGGCCTATCTTCTTCGGATCGTCAAACCGGACATTGGTATCTTCCTCAATGTCTCTTACGTCCATCTCCAATATTTCAATAGTATTGACGACATCGCCCGGGAAAAAGCCAAACTCATCAACAACGTCCAAACCGCCATTATCAATTCCGACGATCCGTTAGTAAAAAAATACTCTAAAAATCCCTATCAAATTGCTCTTAAGCCGGTTGATATTAAAATTCCCGGTTACATCCTTCCTCCGATATACAAAATCACTTTCGGCGCCGCCTTTGCCCTGACCAAAATTCTCGGCCTCTCCGCCGAACAGACTAAAAATAATATAGAAAATAATTTCCGTCTCCCCCCGGGGCGCTCCGGCATCTTCAAAGGCATTAATAATAGTCTGCTTATTGACAGTTCTTATAATTCTTCCCCCCTGGCTGCTGCCGAAATGCTCAAACTACTAGCCACTTACCCCGGCCCCCGGCTAGCCGTCCTCGGCGACATGCGTGAGCTTGGAACCTCCTCTCCCGACGAACATCTCAAACTATATCATTTAAGCTTAAAATCAGCCGACACTATTATCTCCGTCGGTCCCGAAACCACCAAATATTTTGGTGACAAAAGTATTAAATTCGACTTCTGGTGGCAGGCCACCGAATATTTAAAGAAAAATCTTCCTCTCAAATCGACCGTTCTCGTCAAGGGCTCCCAAAATACTATCTTTCTCGAAGAATTAGTCAAAGAATTACTTCAAAATAAATCCGACTCCTTAAAATTATGTCGCCAATCCCCCTATTGGCTAAAAGTAAAAGACCAATTCCGCCGCTCTAACCCTTAAATTCCTTGTCCTTTTTAATTTCTTTTTCGATCAGATCCCGTAAGAACACTGATCTTGGCACCATCCTCTTCTGGGCTATCCAATCTAAATAGGCCAATATTTTCGGACTGACAAAGAAATTGAACCGGACATCCGATTTACCTTTGGCCAAACTCAGCAATTTTTTTAGAACACTTTCCAACATTTCCGTTGAATCATATTTACTGACAATTAATTTATCTGACTGTTCCAAAGCCGATAAAATATTTGGTTTACTATTGCCCTTATAAAGCAATATTACCGGCTTTGATAATTCTAATGTCATCGAGATCAAATAACCGACACTTAAACTTTGACTGCTTGTTTCCGCCACTACCAGATCGCATTTCTTTATCAGATCAATAACCTTTTTGTGAAACTGTATTTTTTTATCTTCATCCAACAAATCCAAATCATCCTGGGAATTATTCATCACATGTTCATAAAAAACTTTATCCCCACCCGCTTTTAAGATCCTGACGATCTCCTGATAATCCTTTGTATAATTCTCTTTGTTTTTAATCGAAGCGACAAAACATATTTTCATATAGGTATATTTTAATCCAAAAAGCTCCTAACATCACCTATAACTAATTTTCCGTCCAAAGTCAGCAGCTCATCTCTTCTTGATTCATAGTAATTTCCCAAACGGTAATATACTCCCCCGGTTACAAATTTAATATTAAATCCGAATTCTTTGGCAAATTTCATTATCGACTCGTACCCTTGTTGTGACATGGCTATTGTATCGACTTCGACCAATTCCGGTTTTAAGTTATTTTTTAACAAATACAACAAAAACCCGATGGTAGTCATCCCCGAAACTATACACAATTCCACAATTCTGACTATCTTCGCTCCTTTTAATACTCCTTGAATATTTTTATTGTCCGGGAAACCCGCCACCGAATTCAATCCCATCCCAAAACAAAATGAACCTGATTTTTCTACCGGAATTCTCTTACAATCGATGGCCAAAGCATTCTTGTGAATCTTGGATCTGTCCAAAAAGTTTAAAAAATAACTACCGCCTTTCATCGGCACAATTGTCAAATCCGGCTTGGACATCATTTCTACCTCTCTAAAATCATTTATTTTTTCAGCCATCTTGTTCAATATTTCTGAATACCTCTTCTTTCTATCATCCGAGATTATTGGTCTTGATGAAAAATTCACTACTTCGATCAAATCATTAAGCAAATTAACCGTTTCATCCGAAGAAAACGACAACGATTCCAAAAACCGGTTACCGACCCTAATCCTGTCCTCAGGGTCAATCACATCTTCGATCAAATTAACAAACAAACCATTAAAATCAACAAAAAATAAGTTAAATTCCTTTGGTCCCTGATACCAACTCGCAACCTTATCGGACACATCTAACCTCTTGCCTTTTAGATTAAGACAGGTTATTTCCCGACCATCGAATATAACCTCATTATTCGGTTCTTTATTCATAAACGTACTATTGTAACACAATTAATTACCACCGAAAAATTCCACATCTTTTTTCACTGCATCCTCCCAATTAATCTTCAGATTATGGTCGTCTCCCGGATAAATTATCAAATTTACCACCTTGCCCAATTTCTTCAAACTCTCCACTACCTTTTGCTGCCATTCTACCTTCACCTGATCGTCCGCCGTTCCCTGTTGGATCAGAATCGGCGCCTTTATCCATTGGTAATAATTTTCAAAAGCATATCTCCGGGAATCATAATGCCTCTCAAATTCCTCAATTACTGCCTTTACCGGACTGGACTCATCTATAGTTGACAACACGCTGTCCGGAAATGGCTGGGTCATCGGCGCCCACAACACGGTTGGATATTTTGCCCCTGTCACCTCCAATACCGACAAAGCGATCTGCCCACCATTGCTGTGAGCCCAAATCCCGATCCGGTTTTTATCCACCCACGGCAATAATTTTACCGATTCGATCAGGTCCAATACTTCTACCACTTTATGAAACCGCGCCTCCAACATATCAATTGATTCATTTTCCGAATCACCATACCCCAAAAAATCCAAAGAAATTGTCGTGTACCCCGCCTCCGCCAGCTTGTCTGCCACCCGCCAGGTACCCGACCCCGGATAATAACCCGCCTTTTCTGCATACCCCCGGATCATAACGATAACCGGCCTTTTAATCCCGTCATTAACATAGTTCATCATCCCTGAAACCTTCTTCCCATCAGATTCAAATCTAATTTCTCTGGTCGTAAAATCATATTTCCCTCGGCTCGACGAAGCCTTGGCGAAGGCGGCTCGTCTAGTCTCCACCGCCGGAATCGTCCCGCCAATTTCTATTTCACTTTTTATTCCTCCTCTTATTCTTAAACTGTCAAAATCATATTTCTCCAAATTTAATTCCTTGACCACTACCTCATTTCCTCTCGGGTTTAACCACTTTTTTGGCCAAAAATATACTCCCATTACCACCAATACTAAAACCAAGCCGATCCCTATTAATTTTTTTTTGCTCACTCTACCTATTCTAGTACTTTTAGTTTATTGATTCTTTCCGCGAGCTTATTTCCAACTCATTAACAAATTTATTTAATTGACAGGCAGCCCGCTTCCCCGGCTCGGTCGCCAGATACCTCAATCCCAAAGCTAAAAAATCATAAGCTTTGATATCGCACCCGGCCATTTGGTTTAACTCTTCGATTGTTCGTTTTTTCAAATCCAATCCCTTTAATTCCGGTTGGCTTCTTACTGCTCTTCTGGCTGAAACTTCCAGCAACACCCCTAATTTAGAACCTCTCGGGATATCCCCAAATAACCAGCTTTCCTTTGGGTTAGTCATATATTCCCCTTTTGGTAAACTCCGGTCTTTCAACCTGGTCTACCCACCATTATTTTGATTCTTCATCACAGAAATCAACACTCTGTTATCAAGAACCCAAATAACGTTAAACTTACAACTGCCAAAAGTATAAACCTTGATTACCATTTGCCAACCCCCCAAATCATGTTATAATCACTCTTGTCCTACCGAAGACAGTGAGCGGCCAATAAGTCTCACCGAGGGAAAAATAAATTAATCCCGCGTCTCCGCGGGTATTTTTTTAATAAAATATGTCAAAACAACAAAAAATCGATCAGGTGACCCAAGTCGCCAAACAGATCAAAGAAGCCAAATCGGCTGCCTTAATCCAATATCAGGGTTTGGATGCCGATGGCATCGCCACTCTCCGTGATCAGGTCAAAGCCCAGGGTGGTTTTATCGAAGTCACCAAGAATTCCCTGATCACCCGGGCTCTTCTAAAGCTGGGTATCAGTTTACCCGAAGAACTTACCGGCCCGACCGCTATCACCTACTGCAACGCCGACGAGATCGCTCCTCTCAAAGAAATTGACGCCGTTAATAAATCCAAAGAAAAAACCAGTTTTAAATACGGTATTTTTGGCGGCAAACTGCTTTTAGCTGATGAATTAAAAAAATTCATCTCCCTACCTTCCAAATCCACTCTTATCGCTCAATTTATCAGCGGACTGAAAAATCCTCTGCAGCGCTTGGTTTATGCCATGCGCTACAACCAAACCCAACTGGTTTTAACCCTCAAAGCCGTGGCCGATTCTAAAAAATAAATTATTTATTAAATATTTATAAAAAATTATGGATGCAAAATTAACCAAAATTTTAGACCAAATTTCTGAACTGTCAGTGATCGAACTCTCTGACCTGGTCAAAGCCCTCGAAGAAAAGTTCGATGTTAAAGCTGTTGCTATGTCCGCCGCCCCAGCTGCTACCGCCACTGGCGCTGCTGCTCCTGCTGCCGAAGAAAAGACCGAGTTTGATGTTGTTATCACTAATGCCGGCACCAACAAGATCGCCGTCATTAAAGTGGTCCGCGAATTCAAACCGGAACTGGGACTCAAAGAAGCCAAAGATATGGTCGATGCCCCTCCGGCTGAATTAGGCACTATGAAAAAAGATGCCGCCACCGAAGCCAAAACCAAGCTTGAAGCCGCTGGTGCGACCGTTGAGCTCAAATAAGAATAAGTTTATTTTTGTTCGCGAAATCCAGCTCTGCTGGATCGAATTGAAATAATTCTTATTTCAACGAAATACCCCGACGTCACGTCGGGGTATTTTTGTTATTATTTTTTTCTTTCATGTTAAAATCCGGTAACTTATAAATTATTCTTTTATGGAAAAACCAAATCAGAAACCTGGTCATTCTCTTTCTCTTATTTCCGTCACCTCTAATTTTTGTCGTCATCCCGGTGAATATGGAGCTCGTGTCATGATCACCAGACAACCAGACAATTCTTTTAGTTGTATCTGTGGCCGCAGTGACCTTTGTCCACATCAAGATCAAGCTGTATCTGATGCCATAAAATATGCGACCTTAGTTAACCGATCTATAAGACAAAAATAATCTTTATTAGATCATACTTTTTACAAACTCCACAAATATCGGATGGGGATCCAACGGTCGGGATTTGTACTCCGGGTGGAACTGCGTTCCTACAAAAAACGGATGGTCTTTTAGCTCTATTGCTTCTACTAATTTTCCGTCCGGACTGGTTCCGGAAATCACCATTCCAGCTTTTTCTAATCTTTCTCTAAATTCGTTGTTCACCTCGTACCGGTGCCGATGCCGCTCGGAAACCAAACCCACACCATAAATTTTTTCTAACAACGTTCCTTTTTTGATCTTGCATGGCCATGAGCCCAGTCGAATGGTCCCCCCGTACTGATGCGCCTCCAGATATTTTTTCTGATCCGGCATCACATGAATCACCGGATACTTAGTCTTGGCATCCACCTCTTCCGAATTGGCTTTATTTAATTTAAGCTCATCTCTGGCAAATTCCACCACCGCCATTTGCATCCCAAAACACAGCCCTAAATAGGGAATTTTATTCTCCCTGGCAAATTTTATGGCTTTGATTATTCCCTCTACCCCCCGGCTGCCCCAACCCTGCGGCGCCACGATTCCCTGATAATTTTTAAGATCACTGACCTTAAAATCATTCGAGTCAATTGCTTCCACCTTAATATTTATCTTATTGGCAATTGCCCCATGCTTTATTGCCTCCAGCACCGACACATAGACATCTTTATGATTACCCTTTCCGTGCCTAACATATTTTCCGATCAAAGCGATCTTGATTGGTTTACCCGGCCGTTTTATCAATAGTTTTTTCCAATCAGCAAGATCACATTTCCGGCTTTTGATCTTAAAATGTTTAAAAATCTTTTTTAATATCCCCTGTTTTTTTAACACCAACGGTACTTCATAAATAGATTGACAGTACGGCGCATCAAAAATAGCATCATCTTCCAAAAAACAACGCCGAGCCAAAGTTTCCCGCCGGGGTCTATCAAGTCCCGTTTCACTTCTGGTGATCAATATATCCGGGATGACCCCTGTCGACCTTAGTTCAGAAATGGCATGCTGGGTCGGTTTGGTTTTTAGCTCCCCGACATTGCGCAACATCGGCACATAGGACACCATCACATACATCGTTTTTCTCTCCCGGCTCATTTCCCGGGCCGCATACAAAAACGGCAGATTTTCGATATCCCCGGTCGTCCCTCCGATCTCCACCACCACAAAATCAAACCCATTCTCCATTTCGTAGAATCTTCGTTTAACCTCATTTGGTACATCCGGAATCATTTCCACATCCCGCCCCTCATATTTAAATGCCCTCTCGTTTTCGATAATTGTTTTAAATATTTTTCCCGAAGTGATATTGTTATCTTTTCCAAAGTCCTGATTCAAAAATCTTTCATAATTCCCCAGATCCTGATCGATCTCCCCACCATCCTCGGTCACAAAAGTTTCCCCATGTTCCGCCGGCCGCATTGTCCCTGCATCAACGTTGAGATACGGATCAATTTTTACCATATTCACCTTAAAACCACATGATTTCAGCAACAACCCGATCGATGCCGCCGTTATTCCCTTCCCCAATCCGCTTACCACTCCGCCGGCAATGAAAATATACCTCATTCTCCCATTATAGATATCAAAAAAATCAATTCAATTGCTATCTTTACAATTGCTTATATAATATTCTTATTCCCGTCCCTTTAAACCAGCTCATTTTTTCCTTCCATTTTCAGTTTTTCCACTACTTCCCCCACCTTACCGCTTTGGTCCTTTTTACAGATTAACAAAGCATCATCCGTCTCCACTACTACGATATCATTCAAACCAACAATAGCCGTATATTTTTTCGATTGGACAAAATTACCATTTTCATCACTGCCTAAATAATTAGCCAGACTCTCCCAGGTGCCAATATCCACCCATTTAAACGGGAGTTCCACTACTAAAGTCTCCCCTGCTTCATGTGCCAATTGGGTCACTTCCTCGACCGGACCTTTGGACATTTTGGCATATTCTATTTTTAGATCAGCTCCGTTAACATAATTCATTAAAGGCGTATACCAATCCATTTTATATTTTTTATACATTTCCAAAAAATTCTTCGGCGTCATACAGGTATGGTTGGAGTGGGTTAACCCATTACCATCTTTAATTATTTCTTCAGCCGTCTCCTTTGTCCCCCGCCAGACGAATTTAGCCACTTTATAAACATCCACCCCATTCTTTGTTTCTACCTTCTCCCCTTTGATAAGATAATCGATTCCCATAATCGCATAATCCGGCTTTATTCCGCCGGTAATATATTTATTGTCCCGCCTGGCCAAGTCATCACAGGCGTCCATCATTTCAAAAAATTTTTCCTCCGGTTCCCTTAGGTCATCCGGTTGAACCAGCATAAACGGCTCATCACCCAAGCCCTTTTTTAATAAAAACGCCGCTACCAAACCGGTGGCCGGACCATGGTTCTTCATTTCCGGCTCTAAAATATAATTTTCCTCCGGTATTTCCGGCACCTGCTCTCTAACCAAAGATGCTTGGGCTTCGTTGGTGGACACAAATATATCTTTCGGTTCAAATTTCTTCCGCAACGACTCGTAAGTTATTTTAAAAAGCGACTTGCCATTAATTAACGGCAAAAAATGTTTCGGGCTGGCAGCTCTGGACGCCGGCCACAATTTTGTTCCCACTCCGCCGCAGATTATTACCGGTTTCATAGTATTTCCATTTTTAAAAACCTAATTCGATGTACTAGCCCCTAAAACCGATTTTTGGGTTGGCTGTTGAAACTGCTGCATTCTTTTAACGTCAATGTTCACTTTAATATTAAGTATTTTCCAACTACCGCCTTCTTTAACCAAGGCAGCAGTAACTTCCCCTTTGTCACCATTATCATAGGTAACAACACCGGAATATTTATATAAGGTTGGCTGGCCGGTTTTGGCTTCAACCGAAAAACTGGTTTGTTTTTGATCCTGAAAACCGGAATATTGGGCTTTAAAAGAATTCATGGCACTGTCAAAATCTTCCGGCGAAACAGAGTCCTTAAATTGTGATGAAGTAAGAGAATAAGCATTAGTCAAATCACCATTGGAAACCAATTGCATAAAACTACTGACTTCGGCTTTGACTTGGGGGGCATCCTTAATTCCCTGAAACATTAAGTATCCTACGACCGCAACTCCCAGTAGGAACAATATCCCGATGATTAAAAGAATTTTATTCGGTTTTGATCTTGGTTTGGCTGTTTCAACGGGAGGCGGTGAAAGGGATTGAGTCTGAATAGGGGCAGGTGGCGGAGATGAAACCGGATCAGAGGATATGGGCTGAGAAGTCACTTGGTTTGGTTGTGAAACAAAATCCATATATTCAGTATTTCAAAGATACCGGACAAATTCAAGTTTCATACGCCTTCCGCCGCCTCTTTCCACGCCGCCAGCATCTCTTTGGCCTCCGGGGCCGGCATCTTTTTGACGATTATTCCCATCTGCACCATTACCCAATCGCCCACCTTTACCCCCGTCTCCCCGATCAAGGCCGTCCGGGATGAATCGGTATACTTTACTTCCGCCTGCCGCCCCTTGATTGATTTAATTTGACCTGGTATTGCTAAACACATAAGTTATAATGAGATATTAACATGGCCACCACACCCAAGCTCGTCGTCGGCTGGTTTTCCTTCACCTGCAGTGAGGACAGCACCATCCTTCTCACCGAAATGCTCAATGATCATCTCGAAGATTGGAAAAAGGTCATCGAATTCCGTTTTTTTAAAGCCCTTAAAAGCCGTAACCGGGTCGAAGATCTCGACGTTGCCTTTGTCGAAGGGGCTATTTCTTCCGAAATTCAGGCCGCCGATCTGAAAAATATCCGGGAAAAATCCAAATATCTCATCGCCATCGGCGCCTGTGCCTGCACCGGCCAACCATCATCCGGCCGCAACACCCTGGTCCCGGAAAAGATCAATTACAAGATCAGTTATTATCTCAAGAACTTCGACTACAGCCAGAATGTTCAAAAAATTGCTGATTTTGTTAAAGTTGACGACCAGGTCAACGGCTGTCCCATGGACCCGAAAAAATTCATCGAGATTTTAAATAAATATTTAAAAATATTTAAAATAAATGCATAGCGGCGACATCACCATTGACAACATTACCAAGATCGAGGGCACAGCCGGCCTTAAAGTTACCGTCAAAGACGATCAGGTGACCGATCTGAAATTTATCATCAAAGATTACCGCCGTTTTTATACTCAGGCCGTTAAGGGTAAACCCATCATTGCCGTCCCCTCTTTCCTATCCCGGATCTGCGGTACCTGTTCCATCGCCCATCTGCTCTGCTCTATCAAAGCCATTGAAATGTCCCAGGGCATTGTTCCCTCTGTCCAAACCAAACTTTTAAGACGTCTGGCCTACGACGGCCTGATGATCCGCGACCACGCCCTCCACCTCTATTTTTTTGTCCTCCCCGATCTTCTGGGCATCGATTCCATTCTTGATATCCCCGAGGACTACCATAATTGGGGCCACCAACTACTGCACGATTCCTTTGATATCAAAACCGCCGGCACCGATCTTTCCACCGTCATTGCCGGTGCTGCCATTCACGCCCCCCTGCCCACCGTCGGCGGTTTCTTAAAGCTCCCCGATGAATCCAAATTCCCTGTTCTCGTTTCGGAGCTTTCTGCCATCCGCGATCAGGTTCTCCGCGGTATCGAGGCTTTTGCTGCCACCCGGGAAACTTTTATCCGTAATTCCGATTATCTCTGTCTTCGCCACGATAGTCGATATGATTTTCTCGAGGGCCAGGTCATCAACAGTCAGGGTAAACATATTCCCCCCTCGCAATTTCATGATTTCCTAAAATCGGTCGTTATCCCCTACTCCCAGGCCGAAGGCTACGTTTTTTCCGATACCAATGAAGACTATCTGGTCGGCTCGCTCTCCCGCCTCAATCTCAATAAAGATCTGTTGAACAAAAAAACTGCCCAGAGCGTTAAAACCTACCTTTCTCTTTTCCCCTCCAATAATATTTACCATAATAATCTCGCCCAGGCCATCGAGATCCTCCAGGCGGTCGATGATGCCGTTGACATCCTGACCACCCTCAAACTTACCCCCGAAAAACCACTCACCCCGACCCCACGGGGAGGTATCGGCGTTGGCGTCATCGAAGCCCCCCGCGGCACCCTCTATCACCTCGCCGATGTTGACAATCAGGGGATGATCAACAACTACGATGTTATTGTCCCCACCGCCCAAAACCAGATCAATATCGAAAACGACTTAAAAAAATACTTCCAGGAAAATTTGGCCAAAGATGAGGACACCCTCAAGCTTGAGGCCGAAAAGATCATCCGCGCCTACGACCCCTGTATGTCCTGTGCCACCAATTTCCTCAAGATCGACTGGATCCGCTCATAATCGATCTCCCCTTCGGCCGGCAGTCCGATGATCGTTACCTTTTTCAGTTTGCCCAGTTTGATCAGGTATTTCAGCTGAAACCCCAGGTCATAATCGTGGGCCGTCCCCCGCGTCATCGGTGTCAATTTTTCCAGATCTTTTTCCGTCAATAAAGTCACCTCTTCCAACCCCACGACTGTATCAATAAGTATCAACAATCTTTCTGAAGGCGGAACGTCCTCATTTGGTTTTACAAAAATGAAATCTATATTTTTATTTTTTTTCAAATTCTTGACCACTTCAATTGCCCGGTTATCAATTTCTGAGTCTTCATTTCCAAAAACATATATTTTCATTTTAGTTTTATTTCTATATGAGATATCATACCTCATGAGCATTGAAGGGCTTAAAGAGGACGCCGGATTTGCCTGGCCGCCCCGGAAAAAAGGTTATTGCGGATTAGGGAATAGTCCCAGCGTTCTTCATGATTTTCTCACTACCGGCAATCCCGACGGTGTTAAAGATGAATTGCGCCGGTTTAAAAATCTTCCCGGCCATTTACAGCTTGTCGCCCAAAATCTCGGTGATCAGGATATTTTTTCCAAAACTGTCGCCGATCATTATTGGCTGGGTTATCGGAATTTTAAGCTTACCCACAATTATTACGTTCTCGAGGATGGTATCACCGATCTCAACGGTATTAATCTTTGCCTTATCCGTTCCGGTATAATTGTCGAGGTCCATCCTCAAACTGTTACCGCCAAAGCTTCAATTCTGGTCCGCCGGGGTAACAATGTCAATCTTGTTGACGAACATCAAACCATCAGCTACGACCCGGCCATTATTACCAACCTCAATCCGGACCTTATGATTGCCTTCCACTGGGGAGAAATTACCAAAACCATTACCCCTGCCGAGAACAGAACCCTGGTTTCCGGCACTGAAGAAATTTTAAGCCGCCTTAAACTTAATTAGACCGGCCACACCTGTTGCCCTGTTTCCGTATCCACCACCACGATCGCTTTCGCCGGACAGGCTTGGGCAGCCAACATGATATTCTCCGGCGTGTCCGCACCCCCCTCTTTTACCACCGCTTTATTCTCCGTATCCAATTCAAAAACATTTGGCGATACCGCCACACAGGTGGCCGCGCTGATGCAGAGATCCCTAACCACTTTTAATTGATATTTTCCCACCGTCACTGTTTTATCTTCCATATTTTTTTTAACTTAATAACGCCCCCCCGTCAACCACGATCTGGGAGCCGGTCATGTAGCTGGACATCTCACTGGCCAAAAACAATGCCACCTTGCCGATCTCGTCCGATTCCCCCATCCGGTGCATTGGGATTTTTTTCAAAAATGGTTCAATTGTTGCTTTCATCGCCTCCATTTTAACCGGATCACTCGGAGTCACCCCCGGAGTAGCGATCCCGCCCGGCGCAATCGCATTCACCCAAATCTTATGTTCTGCCAATTCCAATGCCACATTCTTGGTAAAACCCCATAGGCCGTGTTTAGATGAATCGTAATGGGCTAGCCCGATCATCGAGGGATGGATGGCGTCAATCGAAGTGATGTTGATGATTTTACCCCCATGACCTTGTTTGATCATCTGTTCACTGACAAATTTAGTGCATAAAAACGCTCCCAGCAGGTTGACATTGATGATCTTCATAAAATCATCCTCGGTCATCGCGCTTAACGGTTCGAACGGATAGATCCCGGCGTTATTGACCAGAATATCCACTCCTCCGAACATCTCTACCGTTTTGGCCACCATGTTGGTCACCTCGGTGTTTTGAGAAACATCGGTTTTTACAGCCATAGCACTTTCCGGTAGGATATTGTTCAATTCCGCAACTGTTTTATTGGCTGCCTCCCCGTTCATATCAGCAATCACCACCTTGGCTCCGGCCTGATGTAATCGGGCGGCAATTCCCTGCCCGATGCCCATAGCCCCACCGGTCACGATGGCCACCTTACCGGAAAGGTCAAGAAGTTTATTAATCTCCATAAATATATTTAATTTATAACATTAAAACTGCTCCTGATAAATCCGCTCCGGAGGACAACCGCACTCCAGCATCAGTTTTTTGGCTTCCTCGGTCATCGGTTTATTGCCGCACAGGTAAACACTGAATTTGCCGGCATCGGGAAAATCGGTCTTGATCGCCTCCGTCAAATGTCCCGTCTTTCCCTCCCAACCCGCTTCCGGTTGCGACAAAAAAAGTTTATAGTGAAAATTGGGATATTTTTTTGCCAGATCCTCAAAATAACCCTGCCAGAAAATGTCTCCCTGATGGCGGAGCCCAAAATACATCGTTATCGGCTTATCCAGATGCTCTTCAGCCAGCGCCGCATCGATGAGACACCGCAGCGGACTGCACCCCGAGCCGGTTCCTAAAAACAGCATTGCCTCCGAGCCGTCATCCGGGCGTAAGGTAAAATTCCCAAATGGCCCCAGATAGGCGACTTTGTCCCCCGCTTTCAGGTTTTCAAAATATTTTGACCCCGGTCCCCCCGGACTGATATCCACCAGTATTTCAAACCGGTTCTCCGCCACTCTTCCGGCGATCGAGTAAGAATTGATCCGTTCACTGCTGACCTTAACACTGACATACTGCCCAGCCTGGTACCCGAACGGCTCGGCCGTTTCCAGGATTATCTGGTGAAATTTATCCGTCAGGATCTTATGTTCCATTGCCGTTGCCGTCTTAAATTGGGCTGCCCCCGCCTGTTTTACTCCCGCCTCTGCCAATATCACCTTGGGATCAATCGCCCATACCCCCTCCTGAGTGATCTTTAATGGATTGATCTCAATTTCAGCGATCTCCGGCACATTTTCTACCAATTTTGCCAATTTTTGCATAATCTCGTAAACCGGTCGTAGGTCATATGGCTTGCTCCCCCGGTAACCATTTAACAATGGGAAAATTCTTGACCCCTCTACTAATTCCTTAGCACTGGCCTCTGTCATTGGCAGTAAATGAATGTTTTTGTCGTTAAGAAGCTCCGCCAGCCGGCCACCGGCCCCAAACAACATCACTTCCCCAAAAGTAGGATCGCGTTTTATCCCCAGGATCATCTCCACCCCGCCGTCGACTTGTTTTTGGATCTGAATTGGCATATTTTGTTCTTTTAATTTCAAAAATGCTGTTTGTAGATGCTCCTCACTGTTAATATGGGTAACCACCCCGCCGATGTCCGTTTTATGTAACAATCCCGACGATGATAGCTTCAATACCACCGGCCAGCCGACTTTCTTGGTAAACCCTTTGGCTTTTTCTATATTTTCCGCCGTCATTGTTGCCGGCACCGGAATTTTTAGTAATTCCATCAAATTACTCGCCTCCACATTCTCCAAACTTGTCCGGCCTTTACTTTTTGCCTCTTTCAATATCTTATTCACCGGCTCTAAATCCGGTTTTTCATCGTTAAATATTTCGGCTTTCTCCGAATTTGCCGTTCTCCATTTCTGCCACTGCCACATCGCCGCCAAAGTCCGAATCGCCCGCTCCGGAAAGGGAAAACTGGGAATTTGCAATTTGTTCAGCATCTTTTCCCCGACCATCGTCATCCCTCCGCCTATGAACGAACAAACGATCGGTTTTTGATACCTTCGGCCAAAACTGCCGATAATTTCTGCTGTTTTCTCAATTTGGGTCATCAGCTGGGGAGTCAATATCATCAACACCGCATCCACCCCTTTTTCATTCATCACCACCTCCAACGCCTCACCAAACCGGTCGGCCAGCGCATCCCCCATCACATCCACCGGGTTAAGAAAGCTGGCCATCCTCGGCAGGGTCTCCTTTAATTTCTTTTTTGATTCTTCGCTAAATTCCGCCAGTTCCAATCCGGCACTCTTTATCGTATCGGTTGACAGCACTGCCGGTCCGCCAGCATTCGAGACTACTGCCACCTTGGGCCCCAACGGCGCATTCTCCCAGGACATTGCCCGTGAGAGGTCAAAAAAATCACCCAGTTCCTGACACCTGATCGCTCCCGATTCCTTCATTGCCTCTTCCAGCACACTATCCTCCCCGGCCATTGACCCGGTATGGGAATGCATGGCCTTGGCTGCTTCCGCTGATTTTCCCGGCTTCAGAATAAATACCGGATTCTGAAGTGACATTTTCCTGATCAGGGGCAATAACTCCGTTCCTTTTTCAATTGACTCCAAATAGATCCCGATCGGGGAAACACTCGACAACCCGTCACTATCCTCCAAAGGCGCCATCGGGTGATCAAGCCAATATTGCAAAATCTCATTTTCTCCGACCACTGCCTTATTACCGATGGTCACCATCTGGTCATAGCCCATTCCGGTCGACTCGCACCAGTCAAATAAGGCAGCGGCGATCGCCCCTGATTGGGAAATGATCCGTAAATTACCTTTGGTTTTGATCACCTGGGCAAAAGTGACATTGATCGGTAATCCGTTGTTGGCAAACCCCAAACAATTCGGCCCCAATACATTAATTTGATATTTATCCGCGACTTCGATAAGAGCTTTTTCCAACTTTGCTCCTTCCTCCCCCGCTTCCTTAAACCCGGCCGAATACAGGACGACATTTTTTATCCCCTTTTTCCCGATCTCCGCCATTTCCGCCAAAACGGCTCCGACCGGGATGGCGATCACCGCCAGATCCGGAACTTCAGGTAAACTCCCTACATTTGGGTAAAATTTTAACCCCCCGAATTCGGTAATGTTAGGATTGACCGGATAGATCTTCCCTTTAAACCCCGACACGATGATATTTTTCAACGTGATCGCCCCTACCTTCTCCGGATCTTTTGACACCCCGATCACCGCTATCGATTTTGGACAAAACAACCCGTTCAAATCTCTTTCCATTATATTCAGATTAGCATAACCTCTATCTTCTTAACCACTTATTTTCCCCAATTCTCTTTTCACAATCTCTGCTAAATAAACTTTAATCAATGACTGATACGGTACGTCTTTATTGTTGGCAATCATCTTCAGATTTGACAACGTTGATGCCGGTAAACGAATGGAAATCGATTCTGTCGATCTTTTTAGATTTGGAAATACTGGGTTTACTACCGCTTTGCTCCAATCAACATAATCCACAGTATCGTGAGTCAGCCAAAATTTGGCTTCCTCAATTTCGTTCTTAAAACTTGGTACCTTTTTAAATTTCTTAATCATTTTATTAATTTTTTAAATTCTAATTTTTCTTTTTTACTTTGATCTCTGGCAGAAATTATTCTAATTTTCTCTTTTCTAATCGTAAATACCACCAATAACCACCTTCCTTGATCAGTCATGCCAGCAATTTTATATCTTTTCTCTGTTGCAGAATGTTTTTCATCGACATCAACCATCTTCGGTTGATTAAAAAACACATCCTCACATTCTTTGTTCTCAACTTGATGTTTGGTGATATTCTTCAGCTGGTTCCAGATATCCCAATCAAAACTCTCTATCTGTTTGAACAATTCTTCAAAGTTCATGTTTTTAAAGTGTATATAATGATAGTATACATTTTATCTTTTGTCAACATTTTTTATAAACCCTTCAATATTCTCAACTGTAGTTTTTATTATCCGGCCGATCGCCTCTTCGGTATTAAAGGCATTATGTGGGGTGAACACCACATCATCCCGATCCCGCAGTAAATGATAGGACAGCACCCGCTGCAAGTCGTCCTTTGTCGGTAAATTCGAAGTTACCATCGAAATACTCTCCACCTTGTCTTCCTCTTCGGTTACATCCATTCCTACTCCCCTTAATTTTTTGTTATTCAAAGCCCAAACTATCGCCTCTGTCTCTACCACCGGCCCCCGGCAGGTATTGATTAATATTGCCGAATCTTTCATTAATTTTATATTTTTCTTGTTAATTAAATGGAATGTTTCCGGAATCGACGGCACGTGCAGGGTTACGAAATCGGCCTCCCGCAGGCAGGTCTCCAGATCAGCATATTTAAACCCTAATTTTTTAGCCAATGCCGGGTTCTGGTTCTTTTCCACCCCTAAAATCTTCATTCCCAATCCTTTACCAATTCTGATCACATTTTCCCCGATTTTACCCACTCCGACTACCCCCAAACGCTTACCAAATATATCAACTCCGGTCAACCCTTCAGGGCTAAATTCCCCTTCTTCAATTGACTGGTGCGCCGGCACGATTTTTTTGGCCACTGCCAGCATTAAAGCTATGGCATACTCGGCCACCGATCTCGATCCGTATTCCGGTACATTTGCCACCGCTATTTTTCTTCTTTTACATTCTGCCAAATCGATATGGTCCACTCCGGTCGAACGGGTGGCGATCATCTTCAAGCCGCTAAGTTTATCTATTATTGCCTTATCGATTGCCGAATGTATCGATATCGACAGTACTTCATATTTACCGGCCAGTTCCATGTTATCTTCTACCTCTCCCTCAAATATTCCCACCCCCACACTATCCAGATTAGCAATTTCTTTTTCTATCAATGATCTCTCCCAGCTTTTCACCCCGAAGAACGCTACTCTATATTCCGCCATTAATTAATTCTACCCAATCCAATTTTAATTTGCACTAAATTTCCTTTTTCCCCATTTTGATATCTTGACCTACAAGTATCCTTTATGTTTTAATGAATGCAGTTAACAATTACATTGATACAAGAGGAGCTACCCAATGGACGAACAAAGTACATCACAAGACAAACTTGTGAAACAAAACCCTACCCCCAAAAAAGTCAACGGCGTGTCTATCGATAATCTGCCGGACCTTTTGACTGTTGCCGAAGTTGCCGACCTTCTCCGGGTCAGCAAATTGACCATTAAACGTTGGGGTAAACGGGGCAAGCTCCCGGCTATCCGCATCAACGCCCGTGGTGATCGCCGTTATCGAAAAGAAGCTGTTCTCTGGTTATTGGGAATCCAAACCGAATAATATACGTCATCCCGCCGCTGCGGGACTAACATTTGCCATCAAGCTGTTTAGCTCGCGCTAGGCAGCTTTTTTGGTGTCTTTAGGTGAAAATTTGAAGTGTCAACGCCAAATTTTTCCTAAAGACACCATCCTGTATGTTCCTATATACGTCGGGACATACAGGATAATCCATCCTTTCTACATCAAACTCTTAAATAAAATCTCTTTTACCAAGCTCTGGTACGGAATATCCATTCGGTGGGCTTTAACCTTAAGCCGATCCACTAATCCAATTGGCAACCTGATGGTTACCAATTTTGAAGTCAACTTTAAATTGGGAAACATTATGCCCCTTTTAGCTTTCGACCAATCAAAATATTCTGTTGAATCAGCTGTTTGCCAAAACTCAAATTCCTCATCTTCGTTCTTGAACTTTGGAACCGCTTTAAACTTTTTTACTTTGTTCATAAAACCTCCTTTCTTTTTTATTGGCTATTCTAGCCGAAATAACTCTAATTTTATTTTTTCTTTGTGTAAACACAACATACAACACAATTCCTTGATAGTCCTTCCCTATCAATAAGAATCTATTTTCTTTGTTTGAATGTCCGGTATCGTCTATGGATAGACTATACCCGTCCAAAAAAACTTCTTCTGCCTGTCGACACTCAATTCCATGCTTAATTAGATTTTTTACCGTGTTTCCTTGATCCCAATCAAACTCAAACGGCTTATCTAAATCCAGCATTGTATTTATTATATAAATACATATTTATCTTGTCAAGTACTCACCCTTCCCCTGGGGGTTCTTTTTACCAATCCCTTTTTCATCAAAAACGGCTCGTAGACATCAGTAATCGTCCCGATATCTTCGGTCAGCGCTGCGGCAATATTTTCCACTCCCACCGGTCCCCCGCCGTATTGTCTTTTGACCACATCTAAATACTTCCTATCTGCATCAGACAACCCCATTTCATCCACTCCTAACTTTTCCAAAGCTCTTTTTGCCTCCGCTAAAGTTATTTTCCCGTCATTATTTATTTGGGCGTAATCCCGCACCCGCCTTAAAAGGCGATTAGCTATCCGCGGCGTTCCCCGCGACCTCTTGGAAATTTCCTCCGCCGCCGCCTCCTCTATCTCCACTTCCAATACTCTGGCCGTCCGTTTGACAATTTCTTTTAAATTTTCATCTTCATAAAAATCGATCTGCTGGACATAGCCAAACCGGTCTCTCATCGGTCCGGAGATCAATCCAATCCTGGTGGTTGCCCCGACAATCGTAAATTTCTGCAGTTTCAACCGCACCGACCGGGCCGACGGCCCCTTCCCGAGCACTATATCCAATGCATAATCTTCCATCGCACTATATAAAGTTTCTTCCACGATCTTACTTAAGCGGTGGATCTCGTCAATGAACAAAAAATCACCTTTCTTAAGCGATGTTAATATCGACGCCAGATCCCCGGCTCTGGTCAATGCCGGCCCGGAGGTGATCCGGATATTCGACCCCATTTCCCGGGAAAGCAATAAAGCCAAAGTCGTTTTTCCTAATCCCGGCGGACCGTAAAATAAAATATGATCCAATTGTTCCCCCCGCTTTAGTGCCGCCTGAATGAATACCTCCAGTTGGTCCTTTAATCTCTTTTGGCCAATAAACTCCGCCAGACTTTTTGGCCGAATACTCAGCTCAATTTCTTTATCCTCTTTTTTTAACTT
>Ga0315268_10001392_pt1 | contig 27776 bp, 23 predicted proteins | sample C1_top_MG_FD_204535 | JGI IMG/M metagenome (GOLD analysis project Ga0315268, IMG submission 204535) | Sediment microbial communities from Yellowstone Lake, YNP, Wyoming, USA - C1_top | ecosystem: Environmental > Aquatic > Freshwater > Lake > Sediment | place: USA: Wyoming | collected 2017-08-01
CCGCCGCTGGAGAATCCGCCGCCACCTGCTCTTATCAGCGCAAAGAAGAATGCAACGATACCAAAAATAATGGCAAATACCATGCCGCCGCCGAACAGCGCCGTGGCGATGCCGATGATGCCTCCATTTATCAGCGCACCTGGAAAGGTGCCGAATATACGGCGGAAAATTGCACCGCTGATCAGGGCTAAAAAGATCAGAAATGGGAGGTAGTTTTCTACAGCTGTGTTGCCATTGCTTTTTTGCGGGGGCGACGGAAGGGCTTCGCCCTGAATCACGGCATCGATGCGCGTAATGCCTGCAACGATACCACCGTAGTAGTCGCCCTGTTTGAAGTGCGGCGTAATATCTTCCGCGATAATGCGCTTGGCGATGGCATCTGGCAGCGCTCCTTCCAATCCGTAGCCCACTTCGATACGCAATTTGTGATCGTCTTTGGCGATCAGCAGCAGCACGCCATCGTCAATTTTCTTGCGGCCGAGTTTCCACTGATCTACCACGCGGATGGAATATTGTTCAATGGCTTCCGGCTTGGTAGTAGGGACAAACAGTACCGCGATCTGGCTGCCTTTTTGCGTTTGCAGTGTCTGCAGCTTTGCTTCCAGCGTGGCACGCTGCTCTGCCGTGAGGGTGCCGGTAAGGTCGGTAACACGCGCCGTCAGCGCGGGTATTGCGACTTCTTCAGCCGAAGCTGTAGCCGGTATCAGGGTAAAGGGCAACAGGCCCAGCAGAAGAAGGGTCAGCCAGCGCAGCATGGATTATTTGCCGAAATCAACTTTAGGCGCGATCGAAATTGATTTCTCGTTTTCAACAGAGAAGCTGGGTTTGGTTTTGTAACCGAAAAGCATCGCTGTCAGGTTGTTGGGGAAGGTGCGCACCGTAACGTTGTATTCCTTGACCGCTGCAATATAACGGTTACGCGCCACGGTTACACGGTTCTCCGTGCCTTCCAGTTGTGCCTGCAAGTCTCTGAATGAAGCATCAGCCTTGAGTTGCGGATAGTTTTCAGAAACGACCAGCAAGCGCGACAATGCTGAAGTCAACTGTCCCTGGGCGGCCTGGAATTTCGCAAATGCCTGCGCATCGTTTACCAGTTCAGGTGTGGCCTGGATCGAGCCAACGCGTGAACGCGCGACTGTGACGGCTTCCAGCACTTCCTTCTCGTGAGCCGCATAGCCTTTGACTACATTGACGAGGTTCGGCACCAGATCAGCGCGGCGCTGGTACTGGTTTAGCACTTCACTCCAGGAAGCGGTCACATTTTCATCGGTGGACTGGATGGTGTTATAGCCGCAACCTGACAGAGTCAGGGTGGCAAGGATTAGTACAAATGACAGCAGGATGCGCATAGTTGTTCCTTTGGTAAATAACGTTCAAATATGTAAGGTCTGTGCCCGGGTCAATTCTACATCACAGACACTTGCTCTGCTTAATGTTGGGCAAGCTAAACACCATATTGGGAATGTATTAACGCGCTTCAAGAGGTAGTGAGACTTTATCGACTACGCGGCGCAGCACAAAGCTGGAATGTACACCGGTTACCCCCTCAATGCGGGTAATCTTGTTGAGCAGCAATTCCTGGTAGGCATCCATATCGCGCACGACCACCTTAAGCTGGTAGTCGGCAGCCTGGCCGGTGATCAGCAGGCATTCCAGTACGCCGGGAATTTCGCTGATTTTTTTTTCAAAATTGGAGAAGCGCGCCGGGGTATGTCTATCCATGGAAATATGAATCAAAGCCATCAGGGTGAGTCCCAGCTTCCTGGCATCCAGTTGCGCGTGATAGCCGGCGATGATGCCCGATTCCTCCAGTGTGCGAACGCGGCGCAGACAGGGCGATGGCGACAGGCCGATGCGGTCTGCCAGATCCTGATTGCTGATGCGTCCATCTAGCTGCAGCAATTCAAGAATATGCTGATCATATCTGTCGAGTTCCATAAATTGCATCCCTGAGATTGTCTAAATAGAGGATTATTGCTTATATTCTATTATATATACAATATTATTGCTAATAATATAAATTATATAGCTAAATACGCAATCATCTTTCCAGACCTGTGCCATATTATTCTCGCCATGTCAGGTTCTCGATGGCGGGAGCGGGACACGATAACAAGGAGCCAAAATCATGAATGAATTCGATCACAACAAATACCAGGCCACGGCCGCGAAAATCATGCGCAATCGGCAATGGCCTGATCGCACTATCACAAAAGCACCGCGCTGGGCCAGTGTGGACCTGCGCGACGGCAATCAGGCCCTGCTTGAACCGATGAATGTGGCGCAAAAGAGGCGTATGTGGGCATTGCTGGTCAAGCTGGGTTTCAAGGAAATCGAGGTGGGGTTTCCTTCCGCAAGCAAGCCGGACTATGACTTTGTGCGCCGGCTGATCGAAGAAAATCAGATCCCCGATGATGTAAGCGTGCAGGTACTGGTGCAGGCGCGCGAGGACTTGATCGTGCGCACCTACGAGGCATTGCAAGGTGTCAAGCGTGCAACCGTGCATTTCTATAATTCCACCTCCATTGTGCAGCGCGAACGGGTATTTGCTATGGACAGGGATGGCATAACCTCGATTGCCCGCCATGGTGCGGAATGGGTCAAGCGCGAGGCGGCAAAACGCCCAGAAACGCAGTGGATGTTTGAATATTCACCAGAGAGCTTTACCAATACCGAGATGGACTACGCGGTGGAGATTTGCGAAGCCGTGATGGATGTATTGCAGCCAACTGTTGCCAAGCCGATGATCATCAATCTCCCGTCCACCGTGGAAAGCGCTACACCGAATGTGTTCGCCGATCAGATCGAATACTTTGCCACTCATGTCAGCCGCCGCGACGCGATTATTTTGTCGGTGCATACGCATAACGACCGGGGTTGTGCGGTGGCATCGGCAGAATTGGCGGTATTGGCCGGAGCTGATCGTGTCGAGGGAACCCTGCTCGGTAATGGCGAGCGCACCGGCAATATGGATATCATCACGATGGCGATGAATTTGTACAGCCAGGGGGTGGACCCCGGACTGGATATTTCAAACCCGGATGAAATCATCCAGGTGGTGGGCGAGTGCACCGGCATCCCCTTGCACCCCCGCCATCCCTGGGTGGGCGAGCTGGTGTATACCGCTTTCTCCGGCAGCCATCAGGATGCGATACGCAAATGCCTGCAAAAGCAGCAGCCCGACGAGCACTGGCAGGTGGCCTATCTCCCCATTGACCCGAAAGACATCGGCCGTGATTACCAGGCCGTGATACGCGTCAACAGCCAGTCGGGCAAGGGTGGTGTCGCCTTTGTGCTGGAGCGTGATTATGGCTTGAGTTTGCCGCGCTGGATGCAGGTGGAGCTGGCGCAACTGGTGCAACAGGCAACTGAACAGCGCAGCGGTGAAATAGACAGTGCCACCATTCATGCGATCTTCAAACAGAATTTCGTTGCGGATCGTGAACCGCTGGCACTTGAAGGTTACCGTCTTGAGCGCGCCGATGGCCAGGATGTTATCCAGGCTCAAGTCGTCGAAGCTGGAAGCGCACTATCAATGCATGGTAAAGGTGAGGGCGCGCTATCGGCATTTATCGACGGCTGGATCAAGCGCAGCGGAAAGCAGATTAGTGTGGTGGATTACAACGAGCACGCACTCGGCAGCGGAACCAATGCCGAAGCTGTCGCCTATGTGCAACTCAACATCGATGGACAGCGTGTCTCCGGTGCGGCATTTGACCACGATACCGTGAGCGCATCGCTGAATGCAGTGTTGTCAGCGCTGAATCGCAGCATGGCTGCCGTAGCTGCATAACGATATCTCGCAGCATTGCCGGACAAACTTGCACGGGCCTGAACGAAAACCGTTCAGGTTGTTTTTCGGCTGGTGAGGCAGACGGCAATACACAAACGACTGCTGATAACACTTCGAGTATCATGCTGAATTTGAAACAAGTTGCTATTAAAGCTGAACGGGAGGGGGTCTTATGCCGCGAACTTATAGGGGTAGCTGCCACTGTGGCGCAATCAAGTTCTCGTTTGAAAGCGAACCGATCACAAGAGGGCTGCGTTGCACCTGCTCACTTTGTGTCCGCAAAGGGGCAATGATGTCGCCAGAGCCGATTCCGCCAGAGAAATTCCATATCGAAACAGATGAAGGCAATCTGGGGCTTTATCAATTCGGTATCAAAACTGCCAGACATTACTTCTGCAAAACTTGCGGTATCTATACCTTCCATGAAACAGCCAGAAAGATCGGCCACTACCGGGTCAATCTGGGCTGCCTTGAGGATGTTGATACTTTTGCACTGGAAGCCGATGTGTTTGACGGGAAAAATTTGTTGTAGCAGGCATAACAACTATTGTTGCGGCATGCGATGAGCAGGCCGTTTGGCATATGGTGCAAAATGATGATTGCTGCTATACATAGCGACATAAGTCTACTGCGCGAATGAATGGTTGCGTTGCGCGGTGCCCGGAGTCCTCGTGTATTGTGTATACACTCCGGCTCCTGCGCGCCGTGCGCTTTACCCTTCATCCGCTCGCTACGACTTATGTCGCTATGTACAGATTGCGCGGCAATCACTTTTTAAGGGTAGAGACTGTATGAAATTTCTGATACGCAGGGTATTGCGTCTGGTGGCGCGAATTCTGTTTCGTGTGCGTCTGCAAGGCGATCCGTCGGTTTTCAAGGCTGACAGGTTGTTAATTATCGCAAACCATGAATCCTTTCTGGATGGCCTGCTGTTGGGCTTATTCCTGCCGCTTGATCCTGTGTTTGTCGTCAATACCGGCATCTCCAAACAATGGATGTTCCGGCTGATACTGTCGCTGGTGGATTATCTGGCTGTGGATCCCAGCAGCCCGATGGCGATGAAGAAAGTCATCAAGCTGATTGAATCCGGCCGGCCCGTAGTCATCTTTCCGGAAGGACGCATCACTGTCACCGGCAGCATGATGAAGGTGTATGAGGGCCCGGCCTTTGTTGCAGCCAAAACGGCTGCAACCCTGGTGCCGGTGAGGCTGGACGGCGGTGCGCGCAGCTATTTCTCGCGTGTGTCGGGCAAGATGCCCAAGCGACTCTTCCCGAAAATTTCCATCTCCATTTTACCCGCCACACGCATAGATATGCCCGAGGAAGGTTCCGCAAAAATACGCCGACGCAAGGCGGGAGACGCGATGCGCCGCATCATGCAGGAAATGATTTTTTCTTCACAGCCCAAGCAGACCCTCTACACGGCATTTCTCGATGCAATGGAAATCTGGGGGCGCGGCCGCTACCTGGTTGAAGACATGAAGCAGGTTGAATACACCTATAAGGATCTGCTAAAAATGACCCTGGTGCTTGGCCGGGTGGTCGCGCGCGAGACAGTGGTAAATGAGAAAGTCGGCCTGTTATTGCCCAATGTGGCACCGGCATTGAGTCTTGTTTTGGGCATGAGTGCGTTGCGCCGGGTTCCTGCCATGCTCAACTATACAGCGGGCACCGAAGGTTTGCAGGTGGTTTGTGTCGCGGCCCAGGTACGCACCATCATTTCTTCGCGGGCGTTTGTCGAGCAGGCGAAGCTTGCCGACAAACTGGCCGCACTCAAAGACGTGCGTATTATTTTCCTGGAAGACCTGCGCGAGCAGGTGAGTTTGCTGGACAAGCTGTGGCTGGTTTTTTACGCCTTGCGCTTCCCGCGCATGATAGAACTGCCCACTGCACCCGACGACCCTGCGGTTGTCCTGTTTACCTCAGGCTCGGAGGGCAAGCCCAAGGGCGTGGTGCTGTCGCATCGCGCGCTGTTGTCCAATATCGCGCAGATACGTGCGGTGATCGATTTTTCGGTTGACGACAAATTTTTGAATGCATTGCCTATTTTTCACTCATTCGGCCTCACCGCGGGCGCTTTGCTGCCGGTGCTGACCGGCACCAAACTATTTTTATATCCCAGCCCGCTGCATTATCGTGTGATACCCGAGCTGGCCTATGATCGCGGCTGTACCGTTTTATTCGGCACCAGCACCTTCCTCGGCAACTATGCCAGGTTTGCACATCCCTACGATTTCTACCGTTTGCGCTATGTGATCGCGGGCGCGGAAAAACTTTCGGACGCGGTTCGCGGCCAATGGTTTGAGAAATTCGGCATCCGGATTTTTGAAGGGTATGGCGCAACGGAGACAGCGCCGGTATTGTCGGTAAACACGCCGATGGGCTATCGCACCGGCTCGGTTGGCTATCTGCTGCCCGGCATCGAGTACCAGCTTGAGCCGGTGCCCGGCATTGCAGAGGGCGGCCTGTTGCATGTGCGCGGCCCTAACGTGATGTCGGGCTATCTGCGTTTTGAAAATCCCGGCGAGCTTGAACCGCCGGTATCCAGTGCGGGAGAAGGCTGGTACAGCACCGGCGACATTGTCAGTTTCGATGCGGACGGCTTCATGAAAATTGTCGGCCGCGTCAAACGCTTTGCCAAGGTGGCGGGTGAAATGGTGTCGCTGGAAGTGGTGGAAAAAATGGCGGTAACGGCCTCGCCCAGTCTGGCGCATGCGGCCTCTACCCAGACCGATGCGCAGCGCGGCGAAACCATCGTGCTGTTCACCACCGATGCTGCACTCACGCGCGATAGCCTGCAGGCCGCCGCACGCAGCGCAGGATGGCCGGAGATTGCGGTGCCGCGCAAGATAAAATCCATCGATGCGTTGCCTTTGCTCGGCACCGGCAAGATAGATTATGTAACGCTTAAAACGATGGCAGAGGCTTGTTAGGCAGATGCAATCAATAAATCTATCCCGCCGCCTGTTTCTGCAAAAACTGCTCGCCGGCAGTGCCGCCCTTGCTGCGATGCCGAATGCCGGCGCAGCGCTGCTGGATGGCATCCTTTTCAATCCCTGTGGTACGGCACTGCCGCAACACCTGTTGGAGCACCCTATCGTTAAAGCAGCATGGGTGGGTTTAGACCCCGCGCGTTTTTGGGACACGCATGTCCATATCGCCGGTACCGGTGATTCCGGCAGTGGCATTTTCAACACGCCGGATATGAACAGCCTGTGGCACCCGGTGCAGTATGTCCAGCACGAGTTTTATTTAAATGCAGGCTGCGCCGTCAAGGATAAAGTTGACGATAGTTATATCGAACGGATGAAACATCTGATCGAAGAGATGAGTCAGACGAGTCGTTCAATTATTAAGCCGGAGTCATCAACCAAGCGGAAGGCAACCGCAAGCGCGGAGCCGCAGGGCAAATTAATGCTGTTTGCGTTTGAACAGGCGCATGATGAATCCGGCAAGGCGTTGCCGGAGCGCACTGCATTTTATGTACCCAATGCCTACGCACAGGCTGTGGCACAGCGCTCTCCGCAAGCTTTCGAATGGGTGTGTTCCATACATCCCTATCGACCCGATGCCGTAACCGCACTAGATGCTGCCGTTGCAAACGGTGCACGCGCTGTCAAATGGCTGCCGTCGGCGATGGGTGTCGATCCAGGTTCGCCGAAATGCGATGCGTTTTATCGCAGCCTTGCGCGGCTGAATGTTCCGTTGATTTGCCATTCTGGCGAAGAGAAAGCGGTAGAAGGCATGGGTTTTTACGAGGCGAACAATCCGCTCAAGATGAGACGCGCGATGGATGCAGGAGTTCGCGTCGTGCTCGCGCACTGCGCATCAATCGGCAAAGACATCGATCTGGATCGAGGCGAGCATGGCCCGCGTGTGTCCAGCTTTGAATTGTTTTCCAGGCTGATGGCGGACAATCAATATCAGCACCATTTATTTGCAGATATCTCGGCCATCACCCAGCGTAACCGTTCCATAGAAACGTTGCGGGCTATCATTGAACACCAGGATTGGCATGGCCGGCTGCTTAACGGTTCGGATTATCCGCTGCCCGGGGTACTGCCGCTGTTTGCCACCGGCAAGCTGGCCAGGGCAGGGTTGCTGGAGAGTGCGGCTGCGCCGGTGCTGGAAGAAATTCAACGCTACAACCCCTTGCTGTTTGATTTTGTGCTGAAGCGGCAGTTGCGCGCCGGCACACAGAAACTGGCAGACAGTATTTTTCAAACAAGAGATTTTTTCCTGCGGAGCAGTACATGAGCGGACCATTCCACTTGCTTAAAACACGACGGTTTTTGCCATTCTTCGGCACCCAGTTTCTCGGTGCGTTTAACGACAATCTGTACAAGAATGCGCTGGTCGTCCTGCTGACCTTTCAGGCCGCCAGTTGGACGACCATGTCGCCAGGGGTATTGGCCAATCTTGCATCCGGAATATTTATTTTGCCGTACTTTATATTTTCGGCAACCGCCGGGCAGCTTGCCGACAAATATGACAAGGCATGGTTGTCGCGTCTGGTGAAGCTGCTGGAAATCAGCATCATGCTGCTGGCGGGCGCGGGCTTTGCCACGCATAGCCTGGTCCTGCTGATGTCCGCGCTGTTTGTATTCGGCGTGCATTCAACGCTGTTCGGCCCGGTTAAATACGCGTTGTTGCCGCAACACCTCAGGGAAGAGGAACTGGTGGGAGGCAACGCGCTGGTAGAGGCGGGCACTTTTGTTGCCATTCTGCTTGGCACGATGTCCGGTGGTTTGGTCGTTGGGCTGAGACATGGCACTGTGTGGATTACAGGCGTGGGCTTGGCGGTGGCTGTTGCGGGATATCTGGTCAGCCGAAAAATTCCAGCCGCACCCGCGCCCGATCCGCAACTGCGCGTCAGCTTCAACATATTTGCCGAGACCTGGCACAATATCAATTTCGCCCGCGAAAATCGCACCGTGTTTCTGTCGATACTCGGCATCTCGTGGTTCTGGCTGTACGGTGCGCTGTTCCTGGCGCAGTTTCCCGCTTACGCCAAGAACATCCTGGGCGGAGCGGAAACCACCGTAACATTATTGCTGGGGACGTTCACGCTCGGCATCGGCATCGGTTCCATCCTGTGCGAAAGGTTGTCTGGAAAGATAGTGGAAATAGGGCTGGTGCCGTTCGGCTCTATCGGTCTCACGCTATTTGGACTGGATCTGGCGTGGGCTTCTCCGGCGGCGATTACAGCTACTGAACCGCTTTCTGTCATGGCCTTGCTTGCCGCGCCGGGAACCTGGCGTGTGCTGTTTGATCTTGGCGGACTGGGCGTGTTTGGCGGATTGTTTATCGTTCCTCTGTATGCGCTGGTGCAGATACGCAGCAATCCTGAACACCGTGCACGCATCATCGCCGCGAACAACATCATGAACGCGCTGTTCATGGTGGTGGGTGCCGGGGCTGCGGCAGGCCTGCTGAGTGCGGGTTTGTCCATTCCCGTGTTGTTCGCGGTGGCCGCGGTATGCAATGCCGCTGTGGCGATATACATCTACAAGCTGGTGCCGGAATTTCTGGTTCGCTTCGTGGTGTGGCTGCTTATTCACTCGGTATACAGGCTGGATAAAACAGGGCTGGAAAATATCCCTGAAACAGGCCCGGCAGTTTTAATCTGCAATCATGTCAGCTTCGTCGATGCACTGATCATTGCTGCCGCCAGCCGCCGCCCGATACGCTTTGTGATGGATCATCATGTTTTCCGCTGGCCGATATTGTCATTCGTATTCAAAGCCAGCCGCGCAATCCCCATCGCACCGGAAAAGGAAGATGCGGCGCTGAAGCAGAAAGCCCTCGACGAGGTATCACAGGCACTTGCGGCAGGCGAGCTGGTCGCGATATTCCCGGAAGGACGCGTTACCGCAAGCGGTGAAATGTCGCCCTTCCGTCCAGGTATCATGCAAATCGTCACGCGTAATCCGGTGCCCGTGATACCGATGGGATTGTCCGGTTTGTGGGGCAGCATCTTTTCGCGCGCATATGGAGCGGCATTGGGCAAGCCGTGGAAGGCAAGGCCGTTCCGCAAGATATTTTTGAAAGTTGGGACGCCCGCGATGCCCGAAAAGATAACGTTGCAAAGCTTGCAACATGAAGTAGTGGAACTGGCTGGCGATCAGGGCACGCCCTGACCTTGCCAAACCAGCCTGTCATTCTCCTGCAACAGGCGTGTGCCAAATTCGTCGCACAGCATTGCCATATGCTCGCAGATTGCGTCGAATTCCTCCCCTTGCGCCAGCGCAACATGGGCCACGCTTAGCGAAACCGGCAATAACTCGATCCTGTGCAAATTATTTTTATTAAACAATAACTTGAACAATAGTGACCGGTCATTGCGCAGCTGCGGGTGCACGGCATAGTCGTCTATGAAGTTGCCGGTATCGTAGAGGATCGGTTTGCCGTGGTGGATTTCGATGCCCTGGCAGATATGCGCGCTGTGGCCATGGTAGATATCGGCGCCCAGCTCAATCACGCGCCGGGCGAAGCTGCGAAATTCATCCGACGGGCGCTCGATAAAATTGCCGCCCCAGTGGTTGGAAAATACCACCAGATCGGCACCCTGCGCCCGCGCCTGAGCAATGCTGCTGGCGATACGCGTAAAGGTTTCTTCATCAAGCGAGACTGGCAGATAATTGGTGCCGGGGTGCGCAGCACCGGCGGCGAAATCCGGCTGGCTGTCGGTAAAGGATAGCAAGGCCACACGGCAGCGTGAGTCTCCGTCCACATCAAGCAGGGCGGGGGTGGCGGCTTTATCCGCGTTGGCACCTGCACCGGCATGCCTGATGCCAGTCATGTTGAGCATGCGCAATGTGTCGCGCAAGCCGCGTTCTTCGAAGTCGAGAATATGATTGTTGGCGAGGGTGCAGGCATCGATATGCGCAGCCTGCAACACGCGCACGGCTTTTGGATCAGCGCGGAAATGGAACATCTTCCAGTTGCGAGACCACGGTTTGCGATGCACCGTGAGGGCGCATTCCAGGTTGATGATGCGCAGGTCAGCCTGCTGCAAATGCGGCAGCACATCGCCCCACACCTCTTCCGGCTGCATGCTCTTGAGCCTGTCGTTGACCAGGCGGCCCAGCATTACATCTCCGGTAAAGGCTATGGTCAGCATGATTCACTATAGCTTACATGGTACGCTTGAGCAGCTTGCGCAATGCGGCAAGGGAGCGTGTGTTGAGCACGTCGGCTTTTTCCAGCCAGCCGCGCCGCGCCTGGCCGACGCCATAGCGCAGATTGGCGAAATCGAAGGTACTGTGCGCGTCGGAGTTGATGCTGACCAGCACGCCTTCTTCCTTTGCACGCTGGCACTGGCTGTCGAGCAAATCGAGGCGTTCGGGATGGGCGTTCAGCTCAAGGAAACAGCCGCGCTGCTTTGCATGAAGGATGATGCTGTGCATGTCCACATCGTAGGGCGGGCGCTGCTCGATCAGGCGTCCGCTGGGATGGGCCAGCAGCGTGAAGTGCGGATGATCCATTGCGCGCAGAATGCGTTCTGTCTGCTTCGCGCGCGACAGTTCAAAGCGGCTGTGCACCGCGCCCACCACCAGATCAAGCCGCGCCAGCACGTCGTCTGCCAGATCGAGGCTGCCGTCCTCGAGGATATCCACCTCGATGCCCTTGAGCAGAGTGATGCCGTCGAGTTGTGTATTGAGGCGATCGATCTTGTCGCATTGCTTGAGCAATTGCTCGGCATCCAGGCCGTGAGCCACCGTGAGATGGCGTGAGTGTTCGGTGATGGCCAGATACTCGAAGCCAAGCGCCTTGGCCGCAAGGGCCATGTTTTGCAGGCTGTCGTGGCCGTCGCTGGCTTTGGAGTGCGCATGCAGGTCGCCCCTGAGGTCGGCAAGCTCCACCAGATGCGGCAGTCGTCCGCTGCGCGCGGCATCGATTTCACCGCGGTCTTCGCGCAACTCGGGCGGGATATAGGGGAGGCCCACAGCGTGATACAGCGATTCTTCGGTCTCGCCTGCAATGCGCTCGTCGCCGCGAAACACGCCGTACTCGTTCACCTTTAAACCAAGCTGCTGCGCGATGCGGCGGATGGCGATGTTGTGCGCCTTGGAGCCTGTGAAATAGTGCAATGCCGCACCGTAGCTCTGTGGCGCCACTACCCGCAGGTCTACCTGGATGCCGCATTTGAGCAACACACTGGCGCGGGTTTCACCGGCGGCATACACCTCGGCCACTTCGTCATAACCGGTGAAACGCTGCATCACGGGGCTGCCTGCTGTGGCGGTGACCAGAATATCCAGATCACCCACCGTCTCGCGCATGCGCCTGAAGCTGCCCGCTACCGTTACCTGCAGCACCCCGGGTGTAGCCTGCAGCCAGGCGCGCAGAGTCTCTGCATACTGGGCCGCAATCGCCAGCTTGAAGCGGCGGCTTTTGCTGGCATGATCTTCCACCGCCTGTAAAATATTCCGCTCTGTTTTTTCGCCGAAGCCGTGCAGCGCGCGGATGCGGCCATCCTTTGCGGCGCGCTGCAGTTGTTCTATGGTCTGCACATCAAGGTCGTGGTACAGCGCCTTCACCCGCTTCGGCCCCAGGCCGGGAATCTTGAGCAACTGGGCAATCGCCGGAGGCAGTTCCTGGCGCAGGCGCTCCAGCAAACTGCAGCGTCCGCTGCCGGCGATTTCCTTGATCTTGCCGGCGAGATCGACGCCGATGCCGGGCAGGCGCGGCAACGCCTCACCGCTTCCCAGCAGCACGTGCAATTCCTGCGGAAATTCACCCAAGGTGCGCGCGGCATTGCGATAGGCGCGGATGCGAAACGGATTCGCCCCCTCAATTTCCAACAGGTCGGCAATCTCTGCAAAGATGGCGCTGATATCGGCGTTATGCACAGGCATATCATGTTCCTTTCGCTCGTGGTCATACCAAAATGCGTGTGATTTCCAGATTTTCAATAAGAAAATCAATTGGAACCGCTAAAGGCCGCAAATATCAAGGTGCTGCATCAAGTCAGGCATGGCGGACGCTAGCGAATATTTGACAGAACGGTACCGTAAGCCTGGTCAATTTACGTGCTTCAGGTGCAAGTCAACGAAATGGCCGATTGGGCGTTATTGGCCCACGGCATTTGCTGTTAACTTTAATTATGAGGACACCATGAAAAAACTGTTACTGGCCTTAATTACTTTCTTTGTCATGACTGGCATGGCATTGGCCGCAGTCAACCTGAATACTGCGAGCAAGGAAGAACTGGATAGCGTTAAGGGAATCGGCCCGGTGAAAGCACAGGCTATCATTGATTACCGTAGCAAAAATGGCCCTTTTAAAAGTGTGGATGACCTGAAAAATGTAAAAGGTTTTGGGGATAAGAGCGTTGCAAAAATACGTTCCGATTTGAGTGTCAGCGGCGCTTCTTCGACGGCTAAACCGGCAACCAAGGCCGATAGCCAGCCTGCCGCAAAGGCAGAAAAAAAGGCAGGCCACAAGAAGGATGAGGCCGCTAAGGCCAGCCCCGTTAGCGATGTAAAGGCTGAAAACACTGCCGATAAAAAGCTTAGCAAGGCAGAAAAGAAAGCTGCCAAAAAGAAGGCTAAAGAAGACAAAAAAGCCGCCGCAAAAGATGCAAAGACAGACAGCAAGCCAGCAGATAAGAAGTAATTATTGGCACTGAACAAGAAACCCATCCGGTGTGAGCCGGATGGGTTTTTTTAATGCTGCTTGCAGGCTGCTTTTATTGGACAAGTCTGTCGATTTTGCCATCTTGTGCGCGGCAAACTTCAATTGTGCTTGTCATATTCGGTAGGGACGCATTGCGGTATGATTGTTCCCGGAATATTAAACCAGCCATGCATAGCCAATATCTTGTTTCACCCAGGTTAAAAACCACACCAAAGAAAGTACGCCAATGTCCAATAATTCGATCTTAGCAGAGGTAGCACAAGTGAGCTTGGAGTCTTTAAAGCTCCGCCCCGGAACGACGTTGCAAATTCGGCATAGGGTTCAGGATGCGCCAATTTGTGAAGTTCAGCTTCTGGGTGTAGTCAGGGGAAAAAGCATAATGGTAGGTTTCAAGGGTGAGAGTGGTGTCAAAAACAGTATCGTAATTGGCAAGAATTACATCATCCAGGGATTTTCCGGGCAGCATGACTTTTCTTTTTCTTCGCAAGCCACGCAAATTTTCAAGGAACCCGTCGCGTACGCGATGCTGGTTTATCCCGACTCAGTTGCAGCCAGAGTGGTGCGCAAGGCAATTCGCACTAAAATATCGTTGCCAGCCATTGCTTCATTGCATGGCAATGATATCGCACATGATGTAACTCTGAAAAACGTAAATATGTCTGGTGCGAAGATGGATTCCGTTTCAAGAATTGGCCCTCCGGGGGAGCTGGTAAACCTGTCTTTTGAAGTAGACGTTGAAAAGAGCAAGGTGAATGTGGCATTGCCATGCAGCATACGTTATACAACCAAATCCGAGTCTGGGGACGGCTACAGTACCGGCGTTGAGTTCAAGGACATTACCCGCGATAACCAACTGGTTTTGCACTACATCACCACCCAGGCATACGAGTCGGGGAGCAGCGATGTGGTCTTGTAGTACACATGTGTCAGTCCGCGCAAAGTAATCGACGGCACACAGCCTGGTCATGAACCCAAGCTATGCATAGCGACACAAATCTACTGCGAGAATGAATGGTTGCGTTGCGCGGTGCTCGGAATCCTCATGTATTGTGTATACACTCCGGTTTCTGGGCGCCGTGCGCCTTACCCTTCAGCCGCTCGCTGCGACTTATGTTGCCATGTATAGTTTGTGGAAATTGATCGCAACCCGCATTTCAATTTCCCGAAACAGACTGGTCGTTTGTCAATCAGGCCAATGCCTTGTCCACCAGCTCCTGGACATCTTTCGACAGGCCCTTTGATGCAGCGATTTTCTGCAGTGCCGCCTGCATCTGTTTTTTCAATTCAGGTTTGTATTTTTTCCAGTGATCCAGCGTGCGCACCAGGCGTGCCGCGACTTGCGGGTTGAGTTTGTTCAGTGCGATCACCTGTTCCGCCCAGTAGGCATAGCCGCTGCCGTCAGGCGCGTGGAACTGTGACGGGTTGCCGTTGCAGAAGCTGAAAATCAGGCTGCGCGCACGGTTGGGGTTCTTCAGTGTAAAGGCAGGGTGTGTCATCAGTTTGCGCACGGCTTTTACATCGGTGTGTTCCGCCACGGCTTGCAGGCTGAACCATTTGTCGACAACCAGCGCCTCGTTTTTGAAATCCTGATAAAACTTTTTAAGCGGCTGCTCTGCGCTGCTGCTGCCGGTATTGAGCAGGCCCATCAGCGCAGCGACGCGGTCGGTCATATTGTTGGCGGCGTCGATTTGCGCGTGCGCCAGCTGCAGCGTGCTTTCATCTTTCCATCCCAGCAGGTAGGAAAGGCACAGGTTTTTCAGGCCGCGCTTGCCGGCCGATTTTGCATCGGGGCTGTATTTGCCGGGTGTCCGGTTGGCTTCGTAGGCTGCAATGAAATAAGCCTTGAGTTTTTCAGACAGGGTGTTGCGCACAAATTTTCGCGCGGTGTGGATCGCCTGCGGGTCGATCACCTCGCACTGTTCGGCCAGCATCAATTCCGATGGCAGCGTGAGCACGACTTCGCGGAAAGACGGATCGAGTGATTGGTCGTTGAGCGTGGTGCGCATCGTGTTGATGAACAGCTCATCCAGCACCAGTTGCCCGTTATTTCGTATATTGTTGATTATATTCAATAATCTTTTAATTGCGAGGCGCTGGCCGGCTTCCCAGCGGTTGAATGCATCGCTGTCATGCGCCATCAGGTGTGCCAGCTCATCATCTGTATAGCTGTATTCCAGTTCCACCGGTGCAGAGAAATTGCGCAACAGGGATGGAATGGGTTTTCTGGTTACCTGATCAAAACGGAATGTTTGTTTGTCCTTTGTCAGTTCCAGCACACGGGTGGTCGGGACAGTGGTTGCGAAAGGAGCACCCTGCAGATGCAATGGCATGTCATTGCCCCGAGCATCGAGCAGGCCCACGGCAACGGGAATATGAAACGGCAGCTTGCAGTCCTGTCCTGCACCCGGTTTGCAGGATTGGCTCAGGGTCAGTTCATAGGTCTGCTTTTCGGCATCGTATTTGCTTTTCACCTGTACTGTGGGTGTGCCGGACTGGCTGTACCAGCGCTCGAATTGCGTCAGGTCGCGGCCGCTGCTGGCGGCCATCGCAGCGCGGAAATCATCGCAGGAAACCGCCTGTCCGTCATGCCGCGCAAAGTACAGGTCCATGCCCTTGCGGAAGCCGTCTCGCCCCAGCAGCGTCTGGTACATGCGCACCACTTCCGCGCCTTTTTCGTAAATGGTGACGGTGTAGAAGTTGTTGATTTCAACATAGCTGTCCGGCCGCACCGGGTGCGCCATCGGCCCGGCATCTTCGGAGAACTGCACCTGGCGCAACATGCGCACATCTTCTATGCGTTTCACCGCACGTCCGCTGTCTGTGCCTACCATGTCGGCGGAAAATTCCTGATCGCGGAACACGGTGAGGCCTTCTTTCAAGGACAACTGGAACCAGTCGCGGCAGGTCACGCGGTTGCCGGTCCAGTTGTGGAAGTACTCATGGCCGACGACTGCTTCAATGTTGGTGTAATCGGCGTCGGTGGCGATGCGCGGGTTGGCCAGCACATACTTGGTATTGAAGATATTAAGGCCCTTGTTTTCCATCGCGCCCATATTGAAGTCGTTCACCGCAACGATCATGAAACGGTCCAAGTCCAGTTCCAGCCCGAACCGCTCCTCATCCCAGCGTATGGAATGCTTGAGCGATTGCATCGCATGCTGGGTCTTGTCAAGATTCCCCGGCTCCACCCACACCTGCAGCAGCGCCTTGCGTCCGGAATTCAGCCTGAATTTTTCTTCCTGGCACACCAGCTTGCCGGCGACCAGCGCAAACAGATAGGAAGGTTTCTTGAACGGGTCTTCCCACTTTGCATAATGGCGGCCTCTACCGAGGTCACCCTGTTCAACCAGGTTGCCGTTGGACAACAGCACCGGATATTTTCTCTTGTCGCCGCGCAGCATCACCGTGTACTTCGCCATTACATCGGGACGGTCGGGGAACCAGGTGATCTTGCGGAAACCTTCCGCTTCGCACTGGGTAAAGAAGTTGCCGTTGGAGATATACAAACCCATCATGGTCGTGTTTTCTTCCGGCTGGACTAAGGTCTCGATTTCCAGTGTGATGTCATCCGGCGCATCGGCAATGCGCAGCTTGCCTGCTTCAATCGTATATCCACCCTTTGCACGTTTGCTGAGCAGCTTGCCGTTCATGCGCAACGCCAGCAATTTCACGCCGTCACCCAGCAGTTCCACATCCTTGTTTGGGGAGTGAGCGTTGCGCTGCATCGTGATGCGCGTTGCCACGCGGGTCGCAGCCGGGTCAAGGTCAAACCCCATTTCAACGGTGTTCACCCGGTAGGCAGGGGCGGTGTAGTCATGGCGGGAAATGGCAGTGGGCGTGTTGTTTGACATTTGAAGTGGCTCCGGTAGGAAATCAGGGAAGTTGGAATTTTACCAATTGTTGGGACAAGAAATCACTCCATTCATGGCAATATTTGATAGGGTTCCATGATTACCGATTCAACCTTCTTGCCAAGCAAGATCAAGCGACCTTCCAGCCTGGAGTTGCCGGTTTCGGTGAATTCGAAGCGATATGTTCGACGAAGTGCCAAGCGACCCAATTCGTCGCGCACCAGTGCGAGTGCAATGCCAGAGACTGCATCGTCGAGAAATTGCACGTCATAATTGTTGCAGGCACGTTTTCCTGCATTCCGGGCGACATCGAGGGCGCGCAGGCTGTCGATCCAGAACCACACAAGCGCCGCAAGTAGCAGCAATATAAGCCAATCCATTATTTCAATAGTCGCAAAGACCGCGAATGAGCAGATGTAAAATATTAACTGATTTTGCTTGGCAGCGGATTAATATCGGGTGATAGCGCCACCTTCATCAGACACTCGCGACAGTCCGTTAATCGCCGTGTTTTCCCGCTCATCAGTTTAAATAAACTGGAAGGTTTCGCCATAACCGGGGTCATGACATGTGTTTTATATACTCATCTGTTGACTGCGCTCCGGGAATGGCTACGCCGTCTGCAAAATTCCATCCACCAACCTCAATTGCCGCTGCATTCTATTCGCAAGGTCGAGGTCGTGTGTCACCACGATAAAGCTGGTGTTGAGGCGCTCATTCAGTTCCTGCATTAAATCGAACAAGGCCGAGGCGCTGGCACGATCCAGATTGCCGGTGGGTTCATCGGCCAGCACGCAGGCGGGTTCGGTGACCAGGGCGCGAGCTACTGCAACGCGCTGGCGCTCGCCGCCGGAAAGTTCGGCAGGGGTGTGCGGCAGGCGTTTTTCCAGGCCTACGTGTTTGAGCATTTCGGCTGCCACAGGTGCGGCCTGTGGCATTTTCATGCCGCGTATCAGCAGCGGCATCGCGACGTTTTCCAGCGCGGTGAATTCCGGCAGCAGGTGATGGAACTGGTAGACAAAGCCGAGGGAGCGGTTGCGCAGTTTGCCGCGTTGCGTTTCATTCATCGCCTGCACGTCCTGGCCCAGTATCGCAACACTGCCGCCGCTGGCATTGTCCAGCCCGCCCAGCAGGTGCAGCAGCGTGCTTTTGCCGGAACCGGATGCGCCGACAATGGCGAGGCGTTCGCCGCGTGCGACATCAAGATCGATGCCGTTCAGTACCGGTACATTGAGCTTGCCCTGGCTAAAGGTTTTGCTCAGGTTACGGCAGGAGATAACCAGTGAATTGTCCATATTGTTAATAGCTTCACTCATAGCGTAAAGCCTCTGCAGGTTGGGTTTGGGCTGCGCGCCAGCTCGGATAAATTGTTGCTAATATACTGATTATAAAGGAAAATATTGAAACAACCAGCACGTCACTGCGTTCCAGGTCCGACGGCAGCTCGCTGATGAAATAGACGTCCTTGGCAAGAAATTGCACGCCGAACAGGTGCTCGATAAACGGCACGATGGTGCCAATATTAAGCGCGATCACAACCCCGCTGATGACGCCGATCAGCATGCCGGTCAGGCCGATCACGACACCCTGCACCATGAAGATTTTCATGATGCTGACAGGCGAGGCGCCCAGCGTGCGCAATATCGCGATGTCGGCCTGCTTGTCGGTGACCGCCATTACCAGCGTCGAGACGATATTGAAAGCGGCCACCGCGACGATCAGCGACAGAATAATAAACATCATCTTCTTTTCCATCTGCACCGCGCTGAAGTAGTTCGCGTTTTGCCGCGTCCAGTCGCTGCTGTAGAGATCGTGCGGCAGATTGGTATCGAGATCGGCGGCTACGCGCCGCGCCTGGTCAAGATCCTTCAGGCGTGCGCTGATGCCGGTGACAGCATCGCCCATGCGATAAAGTTTCTGCGCATCATTCATATTGATCAGCGCGAGCGCATTGTCGTAAGGCGACATGCCCACCTCGAAAATGCCCACCACGTGAAACTGCTTCAGCCGCGGCACCATGCCGGCGGGCGTAATCTGTCCCTGCGGCGTGATCAGCAGAATGCTTTCGCCGACCCTTGCGCCGAGTGCGCGTGCCAGATCGACGCCGAGCACGATGCCGAACTCGCCCGCGCGCAAGTTTTCCAATTTTCCTGCCTTCATTTTGTCGCTTAAATGCGTGAGGCGGTTTTCTTCGTCGGGCAATATGCCGCGCACCATCACGCCCTGCACGTTTTCATTCTGCGACAACATGCCCTGCCCGTCGATATAGGGGGCTGCGGCGCTCACCCCGGGGTGGGTGGCGACGATTTTCTCTATAGGCTTCCAGTCCAGAATGGAACCGCTGTCGCTGGCAACTTGCAGGTGTGGCGTGATACCCAGTATGCGCGCGCGAATTTCCTTCTGAAAACCGTTCATTACCGACAGCACAATGATCAGCGCCGCCACGCCCAGTGCAATGCCGAGCATGGAGATCAACGAGATGAATGAGATAAAGTGGTTGCGCTTCTTGGCACGGGTATAGCGCAGGCCGATAAAGAGTTCGTAGGGAGACAAGATGGACTCAGCTTTAAATAAACGGGGCGCTAGTTTGCCACAAGAGTCGGTGGGACGGGGCTAAACTTTGGTGCTTAGCTGTTTTGATAGACGCTTGATCTATGTGCTATTTTGACCACATTTACGATCAGCTTTTCTTCTACAATTTCATAGATGATGCGATAGATGCCTTGCCTGACCCTGTAACAATCAAGTCCGGAAAGTTTTATGCAGCCTTCAGCCCTGGGATTGACAGCAAGCGCATCAATACGCAACAAAATTTGTTTAACGTCCTGATTTGGAATGCTGCGGAGATCTTTTGCGACAGATTTTTTAAACGTGACATTATATTTTGTCATGTTTCTTTAGGTCGTTAAGCAATTCCTCGTAGCTCATTTCCGGCTCGCTGGCCCTGTCAGAGAATGCTTTCAAATCTTCCTGGTCATCACGCATCAGCAGGCGAACTGCCTCGTCCACCAACTCAGAAACGGACAGGTGGGTAGAAGCGGCCTTCAGCCTTAAAGCCTGATGGATAGCTGGATCAAAATAGACCGTTGAACGTTTGGATAACTCACTCATAATCTTGCCCTCTGGATTTTGTGACATTATAACGCTATAACGTTTTGGTGCTGGCATAAAATTACGGGTCGTCACCTGTCATTATGTCAGCCGGAGCGGAGTGGCTTCCCCTTTATCCGGCATATGAGACATGGGCGTGGCGACATAACGTTATAATCAGCCCATTTTACTATTCAATCTTGACTATGTCCGACCATCCGTTTTCTTCCCTGGACTCCTTTCAGCATGCTTTTACCTCAGGGCTGTCAGGCCTGCTGCAAAAAGGCGGGCTGGGGCCGTTTATTCTGGTATGCGCAAATGCGAGTTTTGACAGGCGTGTAGAGACTGCCACGGCCAAGGGTTTGGCCTCGCTGTATCAGACGTTAAGCGCAGAATACGTGGATGCCTTGTCCAGCGGCAAGCCGATACAGGCGGTGGAGGAGGACTTGCTGGTGTTTCTCAAGCTGCATGCGGTGGGTTTTGAGCGGCTGCAGGCCACGGAAACGCGCGTTGCCGGGCCGTGGGAGGTGCAGTTCAACCAGTTGCGCTCGTTCCGCCCCAAACGCATCACCACGCAGGTGCCGCAGAGTCTGCACGTGGCGTATGACGAAGCGGGTTTTCATTTCAACAAGCCGTTTATGCAGAAGGAGGCGTTCTGGTCCGGCAAGCTGAGCGGTCGCCATGCGACACTGTATTACAACAAATATCCTTTCGTCGATTTTCACGGCCTGCTGGTGCCTGAACGCGAAAGCTGCCTGCCCCAATTTCTGACCGAGGCGCATCATTTCTACCTGTGGCAGGCCACCCATGATTTGTCGCGCACGCTGGATGGCGTGGGGTTTGGCTACAATTCGCTGGGTGCGTTTGCATCGGTGAATCATCTGCATTTCCAGATGTTTGTTAAACCTGCGGGGCTGCCGGTGATGAAGGCGGACTGGCAGCATAACGGCGGCAACACGCCGTACCCGGCACAGTGTGCAGCGTTTGATAGCGCGGCTGCGGCATGGGAGTATCTGAGCGGATTGCATGGCAAAAACACGCCGTACAACCTGCTCTACAGCAAAGAGCGGCTGTATGTTTTTCCGCGCCAGAAGCAGGGCTGCTATGCACAGCCTGACTGGACCAGCGGATTTGCATGGCATGAGATGGCCGGGGGGATGATTACATTCAATCGCCAGAGTTACGAAAATCTCGACCAGGCCGCGATCGGGCAGGAGCTGTCCAGGCTGGTGATATAAGAAATGAAAAATATACACCTTGTAATCCCCGATCTGTTTTTGCCGCAACAACTTGCCGCCTATGCCAGTGGCGATTTGCTGTTGCCCGCGCTGGAAAAGCTGCTGGCCCGTGCACAGCTTGTGCCGCTCAAGGTCGATACGCTGGAGGCGTGGCTGTGCGAATATTTTGGTGTTGATGGTGTGGCGATCGCGCCGCTGACGCTGCAGGCGGATGGCGTGCAGCCGGGTGATGCCTACTGGATGCGCGCCGACCCGGTGGGTATCAGCATGCAGCGCGAGCAGATGGTATTGCAGTCCGATCTGGCGCTGAGCGGCGAGGAGTCCGCGCAACTGTGCGCCAGCCTGAATGCACATTTTGCAGACGACGGCCTGCGCTTTGCGGCGCCTCATCCGCAGCGCTGGTATCTGCGGCTGGATAAGGCGCCGGCGCTGCAGACGTATCCCTTGCCGCAGGCAGTGGGGGCAGACATGCATGCGCATTTGCCTGTTGGCGAGGATGCATTGCACTGGCACAGTGTGTTCAACGAAATCCAGATGCTGTTTTATGAGCATGCGGTGAATCAGGCGCGCGAGCAGCGCGGGGAGCCGGTTGTCAGCGGCGTGTGGCTGTGGGGAGGCGGCAAACTTGCCAATAATTTGCTGCGGCCGGTTGCCAAAGTGGCGGGCGACAGTGATTTGGCTCGTGCATTTGCACAGGCGGCTGGAATACCCGCGCTGCTATCTGCGGATTCTCTGCCAGCAGGCTGGGCAGATGGGAGTGGCGACTTATTGGTGGTGCGGGAAGGACTGCGCAGCGCATTGCACAGCGCCGACATAGGCAAGTGGCGCAATGCCGTGCAGCAGTTTGAGCAGAATTATGCTGCGCCCATATTGGCCGCGCTGGCGGCAGGGCAGGTCGAGCAGCTTACGCTGGATATATTGAGCGAGGGTGCATCGCGCCGCTTTGTGCTGCGGCGCGCTGCACTGTGGAAACTGTGGCGCTTGCCGAGACCACTCCTGCATTATGCTTTGTGACGATTCCCGGCACAGGCAAGATACCTCTTATTCAAATTTTGGCTATCCTGTATCATAGCGTTTGTCCCAATAGCTAACGTTACCTATGAAAGTTACCTTCCTAGATTTTGAGCAATCCGTTTCCGACCTGGAAAACAAGATAGAACAGTTGCGCTTTGTACAGGATGATTCGGCAGTGGATATTTCAGCCGAGATCAACCAGCTGCAAAAAAAGAGTCAGACGCTGACCAAGGATATCTATGCCAAGCTCACGCCGTGGCAAATTTCCCAGGTTTCACGTCACCCTCAGCGTCCGTATACGCTTGATTATATTGAATATTTGTTCACTGACTTTGAAGAATTGCACGGCGACCGCGTGTATGCCGACGATGCGGCTATTGTGGGCGGGCTGGCGCGCTTCAACGGCCAGAGCGTGATGGTGATCGGCCATCAAAAAGGTCGCGATACCAAAGATCGCCAATACCGTAACTTCGGTATGCCCCGCCCCGAGGGCTATCGCAAGGCGATGCGCCTGATGCGCCTGGCGGAAAAATTCGGCATTCCTATCATGACTTTTGTCGATACACCGGGTGCATATCCCGGTGTGGGCGCGGAAGAGCGCGGCCAGTCCGAAGCAATCGGCAAGAATCTGTACGTGATGGCCGAGCTGCGCGTGCCGCTGATTTGCACCATCATCGGCGAAGGCGGTTCCGGCGGCGCGCTGGCGATTGCCGTCGGCGACACGATGCTGATGCTGCAGTACGCGACTTACTCGGTTATTTCCCCCGAGGGTTGCGCCTCCATTCTGTGGAAGAGTGCCGACAAGGCACCGGATGCTGCCGAAACCCTGGGCATCACTGCCACGCGCCTGAAAGCGCTCGGGCTGGTTGACAAGATTATCAGCGAGCCGGTGGGTGGTGCGCACCGTGATTATGCCGCGATGATGCAGACCATGAAAAAAGCCTTGCAGGATTCGCTCAAGCAGGTGCAGAGTCAAACTCTGGAAGATATGCTGCAAAACCGTTTCAGCCGTTTGATGAATTATGGCAAATTCAAGGAAATTGAAGTCTGATCTTCAGCAGCGCGTCGCCGATGCGCTCGTCTCTGTTGTTCCAAGTGGTAGTTCCCTGTTGGTTGGTTTAAGTGGCGGCGTCGATTCGGTCGTGCTGCTGCATCTGCTGGCGCAGCTTTCGACCCGTTTTAGCTGGAACATCAGCGCATTGCATGTGCATCACGGCATCAGCCCGCATGCCGATAGCTGGGCGGCGTTTTGCACGGAGCTATGCGCAAAATATGCGATCCCGCTGCGGCTTGAGCGGGTAAACATCGCTCCGTTGCGAACGATGGGCATAGAGGCGGCTGCACGGCAGTTGCGGCATGCTGCGCTATCGAGTCAAGCCGTTGATTTTATTGCGCTTGCGCATCACCGTGACGATCAGGCAGAAACACTGTTGCTGCAATTGCTGCGCGGCGCAGGGGTGCGCGGCGCCAGCGCAATGCCGATGTTTAAACCTCAAAAAGATAAGCCCTCTGTGTTGCGTCCGCTGCTGGATATGGAACGCAGCGAGCTGGAAGCTTATGCGCGCGAGCATGGCTTGCACTGGGTGGAGGATGACAGCAACCAGGATGTGAGCTATCCGCGCAACTTCCTGCGGCACAAGGTTTTGCCTGTGCTGCAGCAGCGCTTCCCCGCGTATCGCACGACGCTGGCGAGGAGTGCGCGGCATTTTGCCGAGGCCGCAGAACTGCTGGATGAGCTGGCCGCACAAGACGCCGGTAGCGCGGTAACTGGCGAGCGCCTGAGTGTTGCGGCATTGCGCCAATTAAACACGGCGCGCGGCAAAAACCTGCTGCGCTATTTTCTGCTTGTGCGCGGTGCACCCATTCCAGACTCCACCCGTTTGGCTGAAATGCTGCGCCAGTTAAGCGAGGCAGGCGAGGGCGCGCAGATACGCGTTACCTGGCAAGATTGGCAACTGCGCTGTTATCGCGGGCACGCTTATGCGTTGCCTGTCACCTTGCCGGCTGTTGATTTTTCCATCATCTGGCAAGGTGAAACCGAAATGATTCTGCCTGCTTCGCACGGCGTATTGCATTTTGCACGTGTCTATGGCCGGGGTATCAGTCTGGCCAGGCTGCAGCAGGGAGCAGCGACGATACGCTCGCGCCAGGGTCGGGAGAGTATCGTGCCGGACGCAACGCGTCCGCGTCAGAGTTTGCGCAATTTGCTGCCGCAACAGGGTGTGCCGCCGTGGCGACGCGAACTGCTGCCGCTGCTGTTTTGCGGTGACGATCTGGTGGCTGTGCCGGGCGTGGCAACAGATAGCAGATATGCCGCACAAGCGGACGAGGCCGGGGTATTGGTCAGCTGGCAATATTGGACTAAGATGCCAGGGGGCCAGTCATGCAGTGGGGGGGTCACGCATACTGCTGCTGGATAGCAGGCAAGATTTTTTTATAAACAGGGAAGAGTTAATCATGAAAAAAATAAGTGTAATGCTGGGTATTCTGTTGTTTTGCGTCTCTGCGATGTCCATGGCAGATCCCATAATCATCAAATTCAGCCACGTGGTTGCCCCTGATACACCCAAGGGTAAAGCGGCAGAAAAATTCAAGCAGCTGGTGGAACAGCGCAGTAAAGGCGCGATGAAGGTAGAGATTTATCCCAACAGCCAGCTGTACAAAGACCGTGAAGAGCTGGAAGCCTTGCAGCTGGGGGCTGTGCAGATGCTTGCGCCGTCACTGGCCAAGTTTGGCCCGCTGGGTGTGCGTGAATTCGAATTGTTCGATTTGCCGTATATCTTCCCAAATAAAGAAACGCTGTATCGCACCATGGATGGTGATATAGGCAAGCGTTTGTTCAATAAACTGGAAACCAAGGGGATTGTTGGTTTGGCCTACTGGGACAACGGCTTCAAGCAGATGAGCGCCAACAAACCCATGCACAAGGTGGCTGATTTCAACGGCATGAAGATGCGCATACAATCATCCAAGGTACTGGATGCGCAAATGAAAGCGCTGGGCGCGATGCCGCAGGTGATGGCATTCAGCGAGGTGTACACCGCATTGCAACAGGGCGTGGTGGATGGAACCGAGAATCCCCTGTCCAATATTTACACGCAGAAAATGCATGAGGTGCAGAAGGATATAACCCTGTCTTCCCATGGCTATCTTGGCTATGCGGTTATTACCAACAAGAAATTCTGGGAAGGCCTGACTTCCGCGCAGCGCACCCTTCTGACCCAGGCGATGAAGGAGGCAACAGAATACGAGCGCAGTATTGCGAAACTGGAAAATGATGAGGCACTGGCCAAGATACGCGCCGCAAAAACATCTGTAATCTACACTCTGACGGATGCCGAACGTGCGGAATGGATGAAAGCATTGTTGCCCGTGCATAAGGAGTTCGAGGGGGTGATAGGCAAGGATAATATCCAGGAGGTATACAGCATAGCCGCCCAGGTAGCGAAGGAAAAAGCCGCAAAAAAATAATGCCGGCTTCCGGGCCCCGGTAATCCCGGGGTTTTTTTCAAGTGGTGACCAAAATGCACTTTCCGGGTTTATCCCAGATAATCCATTAGCCCCGTCATTCCCGCGCAGGCGGGAATCCAGCGGGTTATACACTCCGCAAAGCGGACAAAACCTCGATATCGACCCGCGACACGGCGATTCTTGTTAATAACTGGATTCCCGCCTGCGCGGGAATGACGAAGTTTCGTTCTAATGAACAATTTGGGGTTATCTATGTTTAATCGCATTCTCGACAGACTGGAAGAAGGGCTGATCAGCACCTTTATGGGCCTGGCCACGCTGGTGATCTTTTTTGCCGTGGTGCATCGTTACACCTCCAGCATCCCGTGGTTATGGCAATACACGCGCCATCTCAGCACCAGCTGGACGCAGGAGCTGTGTATCTACCTGTTTATCTGGATGGCGAAGTTCGGCGCCGCTTACGGCGTGCGTACCGGTATCCACGTGGGAGTGGATGTGCTGGTGCGCAATCTGGCGCCGGCCCGGCAGCGTTTCTTTGTAATTGTGAGTCTGGGCTGCGGGGCATTCTTCACGGCAACCATTGCGTTGCTCGGCGGAAAGTTTGTGCATTTTATCTACACCACAGGGCAAATTTCACCGGACATGGAAATGCCGATGTGGATTGTGTATCTCGCTATTCCACTCGGCTCTTCGCTGATGTGTTACCGCTTCCTGCAAGTGTTGTGGCATTACCTCAAGAGCGGTGAGTTGCCCGTTCATACCTACGGCGGCGATATGGAGGGCGTAGCGTGAATTCATTGATCATATTCGTCTTGCTGGTGACCTTGCTGCTGACCGGCATGCCGATTTCGATTGCACTGGGTATGTCGGTGCTGGCATTTTTGTACGCCTTTTCCACCATTCCGGTGGAAATTGTGTCGCAAAGATTGTTTACCGGGCTGGATCAGTTTGCGATTATGGCGATTCCCTTCTTTATCCTGTCCGGCGCTTTCCTGACCTCGGGCGGCGTGGCGACGCGCATCGTGAAGTTTGCCTCCTCGCTGGTCGGTGCGATGCACGGCGGACTGGCGCTGTCGGCGGTGCTGTCGTGCGCTTTCTTCGCCGCATTGTCTGGCTCCAGCCCGGCTACGGTGGTGGCGATAGGTTCCATCATGATTCCGGCAATGGTTAAGCAGGGCTACCCGAAGAAGTTCGGGGTTGGGGTGATCGCCACTTCGGGCGGGCTGGGTATTTTGATACCGCCCTCCATTGTGATGATTATTTACGCAGTAAGCACCAACACCAGTGTGGGCCAGCTGTTTATCGCCGGTATCGTGCCGGGCGTGCTGATGGCTGGCACGCTGTTGCTGGTGACCTGGCTGGTGGCGAAAAAACATAGCTACCCTACCTTGCCGCAAGCCAGTTTGCGCCAGATATGGCAGGCATTCCGCGATTCAATCTGGGGCCTGTTGATCGTCGTCATCGTGATAGGCGGTATCTACGGCGGAATCTTTACCCCGACCGAGGCGGCGGCAGTGAGCGCGGTGTATGCCTTTGTGGTGGCGGTGTTTATCTACGGTGACCTGAAGTTGCGCGAGGTGCCGCGAGTGTTGCGCGAAGCCGCCAACATGAGCGCGATGCTGCTGTACATCATCACCAATGCGATCCTGTTCTCGTTCCTGCTGACCAGTGAAAATA
>Ga0315268_10001393_pt1 | contig 27756 bp, 24 predicted proteins | sample C1_top_MG_FD_204535 | JGI IMG/M metagenome (GOLD analysis project Ga0315268, IMG submission 204535) | Sediment microbial communities from Yellowstone Lake, YNP, Wyoming, USA - C1_top | ecosystem: Environmental > Aquatic > Freshwater > Lake > Sediment | place: USA: Wyoming | collected 2017-08-01
CTGAAGCGCGACCTCAAAATAGAAGCGCCGAAGACGGTGCTGCTTTATGGCCACTTGGATAAACAACCCGAAATGACCGGCTGGCGCGAAGGCTTAGGCCCGTGGCAGCCGGTCATCGAGGACGGCAAGCTCTATGGACGCGGCGCGGCGGATGACGGCTATGCGATTTTCTCGGCGCTCTCGGCCATCGCGGCACTGCAAGCGCAGGGTGTGCCGCACCCGCGCTGCGTGGTGTTGATCGAGACCAGCGAGGAATCCGGCAGCCCGGATTTACCCGCGTATATGGAGGCGCTCGCGCCCCGCATTGGCGTGCCGGATTTGGTGGTCGGGCTCGATTCCGGTTGCGGCGATTACGCGCGTCTGTGGAGCACGTCCTCGCTCAGAGGCATGGTGGGCGGCACGCTGACAGTGGAGGTGCTGCGTGAGGGCGTGCATTCGGGCGATGCCAGCGGCGTGGTGCCATCGAGCTTTCGCATTGCGCGGCAATTGCTCTCGCGCATCGAAGACGACGCCACGGGCCGCATTTTGCCCGTCGAATTTCATGCCGCCATCCCGGAAGAACGCGCGCGGCAAGCGGCACAAGTGGCGCAGATTTTGGGACGCACGGTGCATGAAAAATTTCCATTCCACGGATCGACACAACCCCTGGTGCGCGATTTGACTCAGATGGTCTTGAACCGTGCCTGGCGGCCCACGCTTTCGGTCACCGGCGCGGACGGCCTGCCGCCATTGAAAAGCGCGGGCAATGTGCTGCGTCCGATGACGGCGCTGAAACTCTCGCTGCGCCTGCCGCCGACGATCGATGCCGCGTCGGCTGCGCAAACCTTGCAGCGGCTGCTGGAAGCAAACCCGCCGCATCAAGCATCGGTGAAATTCGATATCGAACAAGCCGCCAGCGGCTGGAGCGCGCCGGCATTGGCGCCTTGGTTAGAGCGTGCGCTGGAACACGCTTCGCAGCAGCACTACGATAAAGCCGCGGCCTTCTTGGGCGAGGGCGTGACGATTCCGTTCATGAGCATGCTGGGCCGCCAATATCCGCAAGCGCAGTTCGTCATCACCGGCGTGCTCGGCCCGCATTCCAACGCGCATGGGCCGAACGAATTTTTGCATTTGGATTACGTGCAGCGCCTCACTTGCTGCATGGCGGAAATCCTCACCGCCGCCGCGCCATAAAAAATGGCGGCCTTAGGCCGCCATTTTTCTAAAACAAGCAGTTCGCTTAAGGGCGAATAATGGCATAGCCTTCATGCTGTTTCTGCATCAACTCCACCACACCCGCTTTGGCATAACCGAGATTGGCCAGCATATCTTCCTTGGTGAGTTTTTGTGCGTGCATCGTATTCCCGCAAGCCACTACTTTAACCCCGGTACCGATAGCTTCGGTAACACGGTTGGCCACTTCGGAATCCAGCTTCAGCATGCCAATGCCCGGACCATAGGCAACGACTTCAATGTCCACATTGTCCTTGCCAAGATCGTGCTGCACGTTTTTAACGTTATTCAGCGTGAGGTTCCATTTTTTGGGATCGCTATCGCTTACTTGAAAGATCACTTTCTGTTTTTCCGCATGGGTGGGTTGCTGGACGCAGCCCATCATATTCAAGGTTGCCGCAGCCATGATGCTCAAAACTACAATGCGCAAGTATTTCATATTATCTCCTTCAAAATTATAGATATACGTATCCTTCGACCCTACGTGGCCGGTAACAGAATTCCGGCCGCGTAGAGCAGTCCATGATCATAAAACAGGATTGGCCAATTGGGCTAATTTTTTATTTACCCTTATAGCTCGTTATGCGTGCCATCGCAAAACGGCAGTTTCTCGCTCATGCGGCAGCCGCAGAGCCACGCGCTGCCCGTGGCCTCGGCGACGAACGCAATCGGCTCGATGCCGCTGCCTTCATGCGAACCATCGCACCACGGTTGGTTTTTGCTCTTGCCGCAAGCGCAGTACCAATATTCCTTGCCAGCTTCCACTTGAACTTCATACGGCGCGTTTTGCACGGTCATTTCTCCTTCAAAATTAAGTCGTCTTATCCCCACCTGGCATACGGGTTTGTGCCGGGGCGGCAGGGCCGGTACAATATGCCACAAATGGCAGCGCCATGGAGAACGTAAACCTCACGCATCACTTTCTGATTGCCATGCCCAACATGGCGGACCCCTATTTTTCCAAGTCGCTCACCTATATATGCGAGCATAACGAGCAGGGGGCGCTCGGTATCGTGGTGAATCGCGCGATCGATCTGACATTGTCTTCACTGCTCGATCAGCTCGATATTCCGGCGGACAACCTCGAGATCGGCCATACTCAAATCCATTTCGGCGGCCCGGTGCAAATGGATCGCGGCTTCGTGCTACACCAACCGCTGGGACAATGGCAATCGACGCTGCAAGTGAATGACGACATCGGCCTCACGACATCCAAGGATATTTTGCAAGCGGTGGCGCACGGCGCAGGACCAAGCAATTTTTTCGTCACGCTGGGCTATGCCGGCTGGGCGCCGGGACAATTGGAACACGAGATTTCACTTAACGCGTGGCTGACCGTGGCGGCCGATACCAGCCTGATTTTCGATCTCTCGCTGGAGGCGCGCTTCGACGCGGCGATGCATTTGCTGGGAATTAACGCATCGAATTTATCGGAGGATGCGGGGCATGCGTAAATTCGCGAGAGATCAAGCGTGAGGTGCGAGGTAAAATCCATGCCGCCTCGCCTCTCCCCCCTCACGTCTCATGGCACGCTGCTTGCCTTCGACTTCGGTGAAAAACGCATCGGCGTGGCGATGGGAGAAACGGCATTAAAAATGGCGCACCCACTGACCACCATTCAGGCAACGCGCAACGACACCCGTTTTCTGGCCATCGGCAAATTGATCGCCGAATGGCAGCCGGTGCGGCTGATCGTGGGCCTCCCCACGCATTTGGACGGCACGGAACACGCCATGACCGGACGCTGCCGCCGCTTTGCCCAGCAGTTGCAAGGCCGCTATGGGCTGCCCGCGGAGCTGGTGGACGAGCGGCTCACTTCCGCCGAAGCGCAAGACATGCTGCGCGGCTTTGGCCGGGGCGGTAAACGGGATAAACATTTGATCGATCAACTCGCGGCGCAACGCATCTTACAAGCCTACTTCGACCAACATGCAACTACCTGACGCCGAACAACTCGTGCAACAACTCGCGCTCGCGCTCAAGCCGCGGCTGCGCCCCAACACCGCATTAGTGGGCATTCACAGCGGCGGCGCATGGGTAGCGCAGAAAGTGCACCAACACCTGGGCGGGAAATTACCCTTGGGTAGTTTGGATATTTCCTTCTATCGCGACGACTTCAACCGTATCGGCCTGCATCCGCCGGTGGCGCCCTCCGATATTCCGTTCGAGGTGGAAGGCGCGCATATCATTCTGATCGATGACGTGCTCTATACCGGCCGCACGGTGCGCGCCGCGATGAACGAGCTCTACGATTACGGCCGGCCGGCGGCGATTGAGCTCGCGGTATTGATCGACCGCGGCGGGCACGAATTGCCGATCACGGCGAATGTCGTCGGCGCACATATGACCCTCGCCGAGCATCAAACCATTCAAGTCAGCCTGAACCCCGACAAGCAACTTACTTTGAGCCTGCACGAACGCCGAGATGCCTCCTAACCCTCAACTCACCGACACCGGCGCACTGCGCCACCTGCTCACCATCGAAGGCTTATCCGCCAAGCTCATCCATTCCATTCTCGACACCGCCGAATCCTTTGTCTCTGTCGGCGAGCGCGAGGTGAAAAAAGTCCCGCTGCTGCGCGGCAAGTCGATTTTCAATCTGTTCTTCGAAGCATCGACCCGCACCCGCACCACGTTCGAGATCGCCGCCAAGCGCCTCTCGGCCGATGTGGTGAATCTCAACGTCAGCGCCTCGTCCCAATCCAAGGGCGAGACCCTGCTCGACACCGTGGACAACCTCTCGGCGATGGGCGCCGACATGTTCGTGGTGCGCCATGCACAATCCGGCGCGGCGCATTTCATCGCGCGCCATGTCGCGCCGCACATCCACGTCATCAACGCCGGCGACGGACGGCATGCGCACCCGACGCAGGGTCTGCTCGACATGTTCACCATCCGCCGTTATAAGCAGGACTTCACTCAGCTCCGCGTGGCCGTGGTGGGCGATGTGATGCACTCGCGCGTGGCGCGCTCCGAGATTCACGCGCTGACCACGCTCGGCGTGCCGGAAGTGCGCGTGATCGCGCCGCGCACCCTGCTGCCCAAAGGCGTGGAAGCGCTCGGCGTGCATGTGTATCACGATATGCAGGCCGGGTTGAAAGACGTGGACGTGGTGATGATGCTGCGCCTGCAAAACGAACGCATGAGCGGGCCTTTTCTGCCCAGCGCGCAAGAATATTTCAAGTACTACGGCCTGACCGCCGACAAGCTCAAACTCGCCAAGCCCGACGCCATCGTGATGCACCCCGGCCCAATGAATCGCGGCGTGGAAATCGATTCCTCGGTAGCGGATGGCAAACAAGCGGTGATCCTGCCGCAAGTGACTTACGGCATCGCCATACGCATGGCGGTGATGAGCATGCTGGCGGGGGCTTAGTGCGTGGTTAAAAAACTACCTGCTTAGCAACAATCCTCAGCCACCATGAACTCGTTATTGTTAAGCTCACCCCATTGTGCGTACTGGTAGCTTGGCCAACCTTGCCGGCTGGAAGCCGGCGCTACGCACCGCATGGTATGGAGTCAGCGCAAAAACGCAGCGCCACTGTGTAGCGCCGGCATCCTTGCCGGCAAATCGGCTTGGTTTAATCTGGCTGAGTTTCACTGCGAATCAGGAAAAATTATGAAAATACATATCAAAAACGGCCGGCTGATCGACCCGAAAAACAAAATCGACCGCATCACCGATCTCTATATCGCCGCCGGCAAAGTGGCGAGTATCGGCCAAGCGCCGGACGGCTTTCACGCCAATCGTGAAATCGATGCCACCCATCTCATCGTCTGCCCCGGCCTGATCGATCTCGCGGCGCGGCTGCGCGAACCGGGCTTCGAGTATCGCGCCACGCTCGAATCGGAAATGGACGCGGCGGTCGCGGGCGGCGTCACCTGCCTCGTCTGCCCGCCCGACACCGACCCGGTGCTGGACGAACCGGGCTTGGTGGAAATGCTCAAGCACCGCGCCAAGAGCTTGAACCAAGCCCATGTCTATCCGCTCGGCGCGCTAACGCAAAAACTCGCCGGTAAAGTGCTCACCGAAATGGCGGAGTTGCACGACGCGGGCTGCATCGGCTTCTCGCACGCCGATGCGCCGCTGATCGACACCACGCTCTTGATGCGCGCCATGGAATATGCCGCGACTTTCGGCTTTACCGTGTGGCTGCGGCCACAAGATTTTTTCTTGGCTCAAGGCGGCGTCGCGCACGACGGCGAAGTCGCGACCCGCTTAGGGCTGGCGGCGATTCCCGCATGCGCCGAGACCATCGCGCTCTCCACCATTTTGTTTCTGATGCGAGAAACCGGCGCGCGCGTGCATATCTGCCGCCTCTCCAGCCGCGATGGCGTGGAACTCATCCGCCAGGCGAAAGCAGAAGGGCTGCCGGTCACCTGCGACATCTCGATCAACCACACACATTTGTGCGACAGGGATATCGGCTACTTCGACGCCAATGCGAACCTGATGCCGCCGCTGCGCGATCAGCGCGACCGTGATGCCCTGCGCGCGGCGCTAGCCGACGGCGCCATCGATGCGCTGTGTTCCGATCACACACCGGTGGACGAAGATGCGAAACAAGTCCCCTTCGCCGAAGCCGAAACCGGCGCGACCGGATTGGAACTCTTGCTGCCATTGACGCTGAAATGGGCCACCGAACAAAAAGTGCCGTTGCTCGAAGCCCTCGCCAAAATCACCAGCGAACCGGCGCGCATCTTAGGCTTGAGCAACGGCCATTTGGATATCGGCCAAACCGCCGATGTGTGCATCTTCGATCCCGCCGCACCCTGGCGCGTCGAAGCAAAAGCGCTGAAAAGCCAGGGCAAGAATACGCCGTTCTTGGGTTATGAAATGCTGGGCAAGGTGCGCTACACCTTGATGGCGGGACATGGGGTGTATGAAGGGTAGTTGGAGGTTCTGAAACCGTGAATGCGCACACCCGATAGATCATCCAATAGCCTGTGATGACACCTTCTCTTAAGAACGAGTAAGATAAATGGAGCGCAAAATCCTTGCCCTAGCTTTGTTGGTATTTGTCTTTGCATGGGCTTGGTTAAAATCTGATTCCGATGATTTGAAACAAGCTAAGGTCATTGTCTTGTTTGGGATTGGCATAGCTCTGTTGTTGGGGGCGTTTATGATGGGTTGCGCGACAGCGGATATCTTTTTCCTAGCCGCCGATCCACGCTATTGCCCGCTCATTATTCCGGGGTACGCTTTTATCGTTTATGGTTTTGCTATCCTTGGAAAGCGTTTTTGGCTGAGCGACGAGAAATAGTCGACTCTGCAAGGGCGGCAAGGGTGGCGGGGCCTTACATTTAGCGAAAAGCGATGAAGAGGATGAAGGGTCAGGATGAAGGGTCAGGCTTTCGTTATTTTGTTATTTCCTGATACCTACCCGCCGCGCCAAACCCACTAGCACCCACGCTTCCACCCCAATCAGTCATGACTCACCCTCATCATGCGGCTTAGCAAAATAGCGTGGCATCGCAAAACAGGGCACCCAAGCCTCTAAGCCCAACAACCAAGATTCATCGTCATCCTGCGCATCGGCCATGCAAGCAGCTCGCTCATTACCCAAGAAGCTCAACTCCGAACTTTTCAACAATAATCCATAAAGCATTTTTCATCTCCCGAATAAAAAGCGCCCGGCCACAGCGGCCGGGCCGAGCTCGCCTGCGAAGGTTCGAGTACCTATTAAAGCGCCAAAAATAGGCAATGCGCGGGACAATAGGGACACCGGGCGGATCAATTGTGGCAAACCCAGGGCGCTCAACCTTGGCCCATGGATCGCGCGATCACGACGTAACGCAAGGGGCCGCCGGGCCGGACGGCGTCGAACGGATAGCAAGTGACCAGGGTGAGCCGATCCGGCCCGCTATCCGACAACACGCTCAAGTCGTGCTGATCGACGATGCGGGTCGCACTCACGGTGTAGCGTGTCATCCCGCCGTGCGGGTCTTCGATCATCAATTCGTCGCCACGCCGCACGTTTTTTAGAAACGAAAAATGCGTATCGCGGTGTGCGACAAGCACGCTATTGCCGTGTGCGCCCGGAACAGGCGTGCCATCCACATGGCCGGGCCCGAACGCCATGGTGCGGCCGCTTGCGCCGGCCAGCACGATCAGATCGACACCGTGTTCGGGCGCGGTGAGCCGCGCCACCGGATAGGTATCGGCCCAAGGCCAGGGCTTGACTTGCCCGCGCCCATGCAGGGTTTCTATCCAAGCTTGGCGCAACAGATGTTGGGCGAGCGCGGCCTTGGCGTAGATGTAGGCGCCGTGCCCGATATTCCACGCGCCTACCCCCAACAGGACAACTATCATCCACGCGAGTATTCGGCGCTTAAACACCGCGCTGCCCGCGCCGACGTCCCCACGCCCACAGTAAACCGGCCAGCGCAAGCGCGCCTGTTCCCAGCATCAATTGCAGTTCGGCGGGTGTCGCGCCCTGGGGCAATGTGCCGAACACCGCTTCGTAATGCCATCCTTCCGGCAAGTTGGTCGAAAGCGGTAAATCCTCCGCCAGGCCTTCATGCTTGGGCCGGACCGGCGTGATATCGACGGCTACCAAGCTGGTGTACTTGCTTACCAAATGATGGGCGAGCGCGACTGCGATCACTTGCGTGCGCACCGCTTGCGCATCGGCTCCGCTATTCACCGAATCGAGCAGGCTCTGAATCTTGCTGCGCGCCCACAAGACGTGAATGCCGGATTGCTCGCCGCCACCGTTGAGCGGCAGGGTCGTTTGCCACGGCGCCGTGCCGCGCAGGCCGTGAATGGTCACGGCGCCCGCGGCGCGATTCAATGCGGCTGTGAATACGATCGGCTCGCCGAGATAGAGATCGGGCATTTTGTCCGGCCACATTTCATCCAGCGCGCCCTTTGGGAAATCCACCTTAAGATGGGTGAGCACCGGACTCTCGAGCTTGCTGAACAGCGCGGACATTTTTTCTCCCACTTCGTTGATGTTGCCGATGTAAGTAAACGTGCCGCGGCCGAACTCCGCCGCCTTGGTCATAAAATGACTGTTGGGCGCGCTGCCGATACCGATGGTGAATAGCCGGCGGTCGCCGAGCCGATCATGGATCAATTTAAATAATTCGTCTTCGTTGCCCACCGCGCCATCGGTGAGAAAAATAACTTGCCGCACCAGGCCGGCGCGCGCCTCGCTTTCTTGGAGCGCGGCGGACAACGCCGGAACCATTTCAGTGCCGCCGGTTGCGCGCAGACGCCGCACATAGTCCTTGGCCCGCGCCACATGTTCGCCATCGCCGGACACCGGCGCGTCGAACAGCGCATCGGTCACCGAATTGAATTGGATGACATTGAAGCGGTCGGCCGGTTGCAGCCGGTCGAGTGCCAAGAGCAGCGCCTGTTTGGCCTGCTCCAACGAAGCGCCCTGCATCGAACCCGAGGTGTCGATGACAAAAACGATTTCCCGCGGCAAGCGGTTCTTGCCGAGCGCGGCCGCCTGCGGCGGCATCACCATCATCAGCGCGTAAGTCTTAGCGCCGCGCTGCTCGGTGAACAGCGCCGCCCGCGGCGCAGTGCCGGTATTGGGCGCCCACGCCAGTTCGAAATCCTTGTTGGCCGGCACCGCGTTTTCATTCAGCTTAATGTGGTAGCGATGGTTGCCTTGTTCTTCCACCTCGATCTTGTGGTAACTGCTGGTGAGCTGCGCAAGCGGAAAGCCCGCATCCAGGTCGATGCTCAGCGTGACCGGGTTGCGCGGCGCGGCGCCCGGTTTCGCGACCGGCGGTGTAATGCGTGCCGCATCCGGCACCTGGCCGGTATTCACGCTCCAGCCGGTGCCGGAGAAACCGGCCACCTGTTGCGTGCCCGGAATATAGCGCGGCGCGACCACCATGGGGAAACGCAATCGAAACACGCCCTGGTCATAACGCAAGGTCTGCTGGTATTCGATTTCGATACTGACGTCCTCGCCGGGACCCAGGTTCGCCACGCTGGTGGTAAAAATATTGGGGCGTTCCTGCTCCACCAAGGAGGCTTGCCTACCTGCTTGTTTGGCGGTCTCATAGGTCGCGCGCGCCGCCTGCTTCTCCTGAATTTGACCTTCGATCACACGCTGGCCAATATGCATTTTCATATGATCCACCGCGGCATTTTCCGGCAGCGGAAAAACATACACGCCTTCCACCCACTGTTGGGAAGGATTGCGGAATTTTTGCGTCACCCGCGCCCGCACCACCATGCCGGTCACCTGCATTTGCACATTGGTAGCGAGGATGGGCGCCGCCAAGTACTCGCCGCGCTTATCGGTTCTGAGCAGCAAGGCACCTTGCTTGACCTCCCCTTTCTCGATGGTGGCGGCTTCCCCGGCCTCAAGCGGCGCGGCAAGCGCAACCGCGGCAGTCGACAGCACCAGAAGGCTGAGCACCATGCCTACCGCCAAACCGATGGCCAAAGCGGCCAGGACAAAGCGCAAAAAATCGAGGTAAACAACGCGGCTAAAGGCCACGCTGCGATGCGGTGTATCCATAAGTTTCCCCTTGTGACAAGACGCTGAAATCAGCCCTGCCATTGCAGCGCGAAGACATGGCATTGCCGTGAGGAAACGGGGCAAGGGTGTGATGAATTATGGCGAAATGCGGGCAAGGGATTGGCCCCTGCGCGCGCCGCCGCGGATCGGGTATAGTCGCCGCCATGGGAAGAACGATTGCGATTGTGGAAGACGAGCCCGCGATTCGGGCCAACTACACCGAGGCGCTGCGCCGCCAAGGTTACGAAGTCGCCGCTTACGCCAGCCGGCGCGAGGCGCTGGCCGGCATGCAAGCGCGCCTGCCGGATCTGGCTTTGATCGACATCGGCCTGCAAGACGAGATCGACGGCGGCTTCACGCTGTGCCGCGATTTGCGCGCCAAATCCGAGACGCTGGCGATTATTTTTCTCACCGCGCGCGACAGCGATTTCGATACCGTGGCCGGGCTGCGCATGGGCGCCGACGATTACCTCACCAAAGACGTGAGCCTGCCGCATTTGCTGGCGCGCATCAGCGCGCTATTCCGCCGCATGGACGCGGTGGCCGCCCATGCCGATGCCGAGGATCTGCTCGCGCGCGGCAAACTGCAATTGGATTTGAAGCGCATGGCGGCGACGTGGAACGGCCAGCCGGTGCCCTTGACGCTCACCGAATTCTGGATGGTGCACGCGCTGGCGAAATTTCCCGGCCATCTGAAAGACCGCGACACGCTGATGAACGAGGCCAAGCTCACGGTGGACGATGCCACCATCACTTCGCACATCAAGCGCATGCGTAAAAAATTCACCGCCGTGGATAAGGCCTTCGATGCGATTGAAACCCTATACGGCATGGGTTACCGCTGGAAAGCATGATGAAGCCGCGCTTCGGTATCCGCGCCCAACTATTGCTGGTCGCGCTCACCCTGCTCGCCGTGCCTTGGGTCGGGCTGTCCTTCGTGCAGGAAATGGAACGCTTTCTGCGCCAGGGCCTGGAGCAATCGGTCGCGGCCACGGCGCAAGCGGTGGCGACCGCCCTGCACGACAGGCCGCAGCTATTCGAGCCGCAGCCCGGCCATGCCTCGCCCTGGAACGAGCCGGGCGATTTGTATTTGTTCGCCTTGCCGGCGCCGATCGACGTCGATGCCACGGCGAACGGTTGGCCGGCCTCGATCGTCGCGCATACTTATACTCCGCCGCCCGGCACCGAACCCGCCGGCGCAACCGCCCTCAAGCTGCGCATCGGCCAATACGGAGCCTATGTCTATGCCTTGCTCGAAGTCACCGATGCGCAAGTGAATTACCGCGCGCCGCAACAAGCCTTCATCGCGCAAGCCGATCATATCGAGTTCGCGCTCACCACGCCGGAAGGCGAATTCAAGCGCTTCGCGGTCAGCCCGCTGCGCCCCGGCAGCGGCGTCGCGTATAACCTGCAATACCAAGACGGCCAGCTCGTGCTGGCGCAAGCCGAGCCGCGCATCAGCGCGGTGTGGCGCGAAACCGCGCGTGGCTACAACGTGGAATTGGCCATACCGCTCTCGCTGCTGGGCGAGAAGCTTGCCTTCGGCGTCAGCGATGTCATGCAGCCGGAAAGCGGCGTCAGTACTTGGGTGGCAACCTCCCCGCTCGATCAGCGCGAAGGCATGGGACGCTTGATCGTGCCCTCGCCCGAAATTCAGCAAGTCGTACAAGGTTTGGGGCGCGCCACCAGCCGGATTCGCGTGGTGGATAAGAGCCAGCGCGTCATCGCTGAAGTGGGCAGCCTGAAACGCGCGCAGCAGGCCTTGGCGCCGCCCGCCCATCTCACGCTTATCGAGCGTATCGAGGCGCATACGCTGCGCCCGCTGTATGCGCGCATCCTCAAACAACCTACCGACGACTTCACCGACGATAGCTCGCACGCCACGCGCATCGAAACCCAAGAGCTGGAAAGCGCGCTGCACGGCGTGCCGCAAACCACGCGGCGCGCAACGGCGGATAAGCACGCGGTCATCGTGTCCAGCGCCTACCCGATTTGGGTCAAGGATCAAGTCATGGGCGCGGCGGTGGTGGAAGAAACCACCAACGCCATGCTGACGATCCGCAATCAAGCGCTGGAAAAATTGTTCACCAGCGTATTGGCGGTGTTCCTTATTGTCACCCTGGTGTTGCTGCTGTTTGCTTCGCGCCTGTCGTACCGCATCCGCAAGCTGCGCAATGAAGCGGAAGCGGCGATCGACGCCAAGGGGCGTGTGGTGAGCGGGCTGAAACAAAGCGCACGCGCAAACGACGAAATCGGCGATTTGTCGCGCGGGTTTTCCCATGTGCTGGAGCGGCTCGGCCAATACAATCATTATCTGGAAAATATGGCGTCGCGTTTGTCGCACGAACTGCGCACGCCCATCGCGGTGGTACGCTCCTCGCTCGACAATCTGGCGCAGCAAACGATGCCGGACGAAGCCAAGGTCTACATGGCGCGCGCGCAAGAAGGCGTGCAGCGGCTAAATACCCTTCTTACCCGCATGACCGAAGCGCGGCAATTGGAGCAAGTACTGCAAAGCGCGGAACGCGAGCGCTTCGATCTCAAGCAGGTGGTCGCCGGTTGCGTCGAGGGCTATCGCGGCGCTTACCCCGGCGTGACGTTCAACCTGCGCATTCCGTCCGAGCCGATCGCGTTGCATGGCGTGCCCGATCTCATCGCGCAGATGCTGGATAAACTGGTTTCCAACGCGGTGGATTTTCATCGCGCGGACAGTTCGATCGACATCGCCGTGGCACACGACGCGCAGCGCGCGGTGCTGACCATCTCCAATGAGGGGCCGCCGCTCCCGGCGGAAATGGCGGAGCAACTCTTCCAATCCATGGTGTCGATGCGGCCGCCGCACAATACCGGCAACGAACCGCACCTTGGCTTTGGACTCTACATCGTGCGCTTGATTGCCGAATACCATGGCGGCGCGGTGCGCGCGGAAAACCGCAAAGATGGCGCGGGCATCGTGGTGTCGGTCACACTGCCGGCGGTTTAATTTTAAGCAGGCGGATATTCCGGTGCTTACCCGGCACCCATCGCAAAACGCCCTATTTTTGCGGTGATCCAACTCACGATGACCAGCACCACCACGCTCCAGTGAAACAAACGCGTGGGCAAATCCCAAACGCGAATTTTTTTGCCATTTAATTCGGATGGCTTGTCCTTATTCAAGCTGTCTCCAATTCCATCATTACCGGCGCATGGTCGGAAGGCCGCTCCGCCTTGCGCGCTTCTTTATCGATACGCACCGCCTTGCACGCGGGTGCCAGCGCCGCGGACACCAGAATATGGTCGATGCGCAAACCCAGGTTGCGGCGGAATGCATGCATGCGGTAATCCCACCACGAAAACATTTTTTCCGGTTGATCGAACAAGCGAAAACTATCCTGGAACCCGAGCTTGATCAGCGCTTGAAACGCCGCGCGCTCCGGCTCGGAACACAGCACTTGGCCTTCCCAGGCTTTCGGATCGTGCACATCGCGGTCTTCCGGTGCAACGTTGTAATCGCCCAATAGAATGAGTCGGGGGTAGGTTTTTAGTTCCGTTTCGAGCCAATGGGTCAGCGCTTCGAGCCACGCCAGCTTGTATTGATACTTATCCGAGTCCACGCTTTGGCCGTTCGGCACATACACGTTCACGATGCGCACGCCGTTCACGGTCGTGGCCAAGACGCGCTTTTGCGCATCCTCGAAACCGGGGATGCCATGGGCGATTTCTTGCAGCGGCTGCTTGCTCAAAATCGCCACGCCGTTATAGGTCTTCTGGCCGGAGAATGCGCATTGATAGCCCGCCGCATTCAGCTCCGTCAACGGAAAATTCGCGTCCTCAAGTTTCGTTTCTTGCAGGCACAGCACATCGGGCTGAATGTTCGCGAGCCACGCCAGCACGTGCGGCAAACGCACCTTGAGCGAATTGACGTTCCAGGTGGCGATCATCATTAAAGGATTTCTTTCGGCAGGATGTGCACAAGGCGCCAGACGGATTAGTACAAATTAATAAGGCTTGGGCGCGCCCTTGTCTTCCGGTTTTGCGGGGGGCTCTTTACCAGGCTCGGTCGGCTTAGGCTGTTGCGCGGCGGTAAACGGGTTGTTCTTGGGATAGCCGGCTTGATCCAGCGTGCTGGCCCACTCGGATTCGCTAAAGCCTTTCAATGTAATACTCTTGCCCACGAGTAAAAGGGGAATAAAATTTGCGTGCGGTATTTTTTTGAAGAGCTCCGCGTCGGCCGGATTCTTGCCCGGCAAACGCTCGGCGTAAGGAATGCCGCGCTTGGCCAGATAGGCTTTCGCCTGGGTACAGGGGTCGCCGCAATCGCCGGTGTAGAGCGTCACCGGAAAGTTTTTCATTGCTTGCTGCGAGGCATAGGGCAGCTTGTCGCCTTGAATGATGTTGGCACCGAATTTTTTCTCTTCGATGTGTTTCGCGCTGGGCGGCGGCGGCTGGTCGGTGTAATGCACGCTGCCGTCCTTATCCACCCAGCGATACATCTCCGCCTGAACGGTGGATGCCGCACACAACAGCGCAAGTAGCAGGATTGTTTTCATCTTAAATGCGTAGCCCTTTGAGTCTTTTTCGATAATAAGCCTGTAAGCCGCCCATGCCAAGAAGCAAACCCAGCACCAGCCCGCCGCCGCCCGCGCTCACTGCCACCCACAGCGGCAATCCGGCCCGCTGGCCGCGGCTTTGCTCAAGTTCGGCCTGGGCTTGGGTTAGCTGCGCTTGCAGCGGTGTCACAGCGGTGTCGGCATCGGGTGCGGCTGCCTTTATGGGCAACGCTACATTAATCTTAAGTAAACGCAGCGGGAGCCAGCCGATATCCCCCTCGGCCGTTTTGACTTGGACATACGTGTTTTCCAAGCGCAGCACCTCTACCACCGTGCCCGGCGCCAGTGCCTTGATCACACGGTAGGTATCCGTCTTTCCGCTGCGCAAATTAACGCGCGTGCCATTCACCACCGTGGCGGTGTCGGCCAAGCTGGGCAAGGCCCACACCAGCATCGCTATTAGTACTAAATTCCTCATTACTTCAGCCCATTACGTGGATTTCTTAACGTAATATCACACGCAACCGGCCAAATCAAGGCATTTTTTATGCCGGCACCATTCCGGAGTGCCGCAACAAAGCATCGATCGTCGGCTCGCGGCCGCGAAACGCGACGAAGGATTCCAGCGCCGAACGGCTGCCGCCCCGGCCCAAGATTTCGCTCCAAAACCGGTGCCCCACCTCGGCACTCAATACGCCATTCTCTTCAAACAAGCTGTAAGCATCGGCCGACAACACCTCCGCCCATTTGTAGCTGTAATAGCCCGCGGCATAACCGCCGGCAAAAATATGCGAGAAATTGTTGGGGAAGCGGTTATACGCCGGCGGGTGCAAAACCGCTACTTGATCACGCACGCGCCGCAACAAATCCAAGGGCTTGTGCGTGGGGTCGAAGTCGTCATGCAGATGCATATCGAACAAGGCGAATTCAATCTGGCGCAGGGTCTGCAAACCACTCTGGAAATTTTTAGCCTGGAGCATTTTGTCGAATAACTCATGCGGCAGCGGTTTGCCGCTGTCCACATGGCGCGTCATATGCCGCACCACCTCCCACTCCCAGCAGAAGTTCTCCATGAACTGCGAGGGCAATTCCACCGCGTCCCATTCCACGCCGTTGATGCCGGAGACGCCCAAATCCTCGATCTTGGTCAGCAGATGATGCAAGCCATGACCGAACTCGTGGAACAGCGTGATCACTTCATCGTGGGTGAACAAAGCGGGCCTGCCGCCCACCGGCGCGGAAAAATTGCAGGTGAGATAGGCTACCGGGGTTTGAATCGACTCTCGCTTGCGGCGCCGGGTAATGGCATCATCCATCCACGCGCCGCCGCGCTTGTTTTTGCGCGCATACAAATCGAGATAAAACTGGCCCACCAGTTGGCCGGTATGATCGGTAAGGGAGAAAAAGCGCACATCCGGATGCCAGGCCGGCGCATCGGCTTCGTGAATGTTTAAGCCGTAGAGGGTCTCCACCACTTTGAACATGCCGGGCAATACCGTGCTCTCGGGAAAATAGCGCTTCACCTCTTCGTCGGAAAAACCATAGCGCGCTTCGCGCAGCTTTTCCGAATAATACGTAATGTCCCAGGCTTCGAGTTCGGGCATGCCGAATTTTTCCGCGGCGAAAGCGCGCACCTCGGCCAGATCTTTTTCCGCGAAGGGTTTGGCGCGTTTAGCCAAAGCGTGCAAAAATTCTTTGACTTCATTTGGCGTTTGCGCCATTTTGGTGGCCAGCGAAACCTCGGCATAGCTCTTGAAACCCAGCAAGCGCGCGGCCTCTTGGCGCAGCCGGAGAATCTGCGTAATCACGGACGTGTTGTCCCACTCCGGCTTGCCGAATTCGGAAGCGCGCGTAGTATAGGCGCGGTAAATTTCTTCGCGCAAAGCGCGGTGGTCGGCGTATTGCATCACCGGCATGTAGGATGGCCCATGCAGCGTGAATTTCCAGCCGGACTTGCCGTCAGCGGCAGCCGCTTCCCGCGCGGCTTGCAGCACATCGGCGGGCATGCCGGCCACTTCTTCGGCACGCTCCACATATTTCGCAAAATCGTTGGTGGTATCGAGCAAATTCTCCTCGAACTTGGCCGCAGCCGAAGCGAGTTCTTCCTGGATGGCTTTGAAGCGCTCCTTCTGCTCCTCCGCCAACTCCGCGCCGCCCAAGCGGAAATCGCGCAACTCGTTTTCGACGATTTTTTTCTGCGCCGCGGATAATTGCGCGAACTCGGCCGATGCTTTGAGCGCCTTGAATTTATCGTAAAGCTTCAAGTTCTGCGACAGCTCGGCATAGAACTCGGTGATCTTGGGCAGGTTGGCGTTATACACTTCGCGCAACTCGGGGCTATTCACCACCGCGTTCAGATGCGATACCTGCGACCAAGCGCGCGATAGGTGTTCATTGGCGTCTTCCAGGGGCGCGACAAAAGCGGCCCAGCCAGACGCGCCCGCATCGGCGCTCAGCTTTTCCACCAGCGCACGATTCGCGGTCAGCAAAGTTTCGATCGCGGGGGTGACGTGCTCCGCCTTGACCTCGGTAAAACGCGGCAAGCCGGAAAAATCCAATAAAGGGTTCATGGTTTTCTTTCGAGGAAATCAATGCGCCATTATACTAGCCGCACCCCTATAAACCCGAAACTCGACATGATGAATATCCTTTCCCATCACGCCATCCACCCGCAAATTCACGCCAGCGTTTACGTCCACCCCAACGCGCAAATCATCGGCGAAGTGAGCCTAGGCGCGGATGCCTCGGTGTGGTGCAACGCCGTGATTCGCGGCGACGTGAATCGCATCGCCATCGGCGCCGGCACCAACATTCAAGACCTCTCCATGCTGCACGTCTCGCACAAAAGCGAATGGGATGCGCTGGGTGCGCCCCTCATCATCGGTGACCGCGTCACCGTCGGTCACAGCGTGATCCTGCACGGCTGCACCATCGGCGATGAGTGCCTGATCGGCATGGGCTCGATCGTGATGGATAAAGCCGTGCTCGAACCGCGCGTGCTGCTCGGCGCCGGCAGCCTGGTGCCGGAAGGCAAAACGCTGCAAAGCGGCTACCTCTATCTCGGCCGTCCGGCGAAACAATTGCGCCTGCTCACGGCGGAAGAACTAGCCTACTTCGACTACTCGGCGAATCACTACATCGAATTGGCGAGGAGCTACAAATAGGCATGAAAAGGCGTTTGAACTTAGGCGGAATTGCACAAGGATAATCGATGCAGTGCCCAACAATTTAGGGCATCCTATTTTTGTGATCGATTGCAGACGCTGTAATCGCAGGCCATCGCAGTCGTTCACACTACGCTGAATGCTGTCAATCAAAACCCTCGTTAAGTGTTCGCTTCCGAAAAATCTGAGTTTCCGCAGTCGGCCATTATGTAGAGCTTTCCATAACTGCAAAACAGGATGGTCACTTTCATCTGTGCACGGCGGCGCTCTGGTACATGAAGCGCACAAACGAAAACCCCGCCGAAGCGGGGTCTGTCCTGCATGATGCTGCGAATTACTTAGACTTGCTTCCTGCGACGGCTGAATCCGAGTCCGGCCAAGCCGAGGCCGAGAAGCGCGAGGGTCGCGGGTTCCGGTACTGTAGTCGTTCCGAAAACCTGCACGTTACCGTCAGTGTTCTTGTCCCAACCGGGACCCCAACCAGTGGTACCACCACCGGTTCCTGAGAACCAGGTCTCGGCGGTGCCGCCGGGTGAAAGCCACAGGAAGGTATTGTTTGCCCCTTGTTGCGGGGACCCGCTCAAGGCTGCGTTGGATGCGTGCAGGTAAGCGTTCCGGTAGCCCCCTCCGTTTGCAACTATCGGCCCATCAAGGAAGAACTGGTATGTCTGGCCACCGTTCAGCGCAATGCTAACGCTGAAGTCGATCTGGTAAAGAGGATAAAACGCTCCCGAACTACCTTGGTAGCCCTGGCCATTTGTGTAAGTCACCGGCGTTGAAGTAAACGTGCTTGATTGCAGGGCGATCGATCCGCCAGCCAAGCCACCCCGGAGACTGAGCCCGGTGTTATCGATCGACCAGACACGGATTGTGTTGACATTGTAGGCGCCAGATCCCGCGAGCGTGAAGTCATCCCCTGGCAGCCAGAAGGTGGCGGGGTCGGCGGTTGTCTCCCAATCGGCCCACTGGACGTTACTTTGGCTGGGGTCAGCGGTGTTGACGTTGGCGGTGGGGAGCCCGCGGTCAAAGATCATCGCCGCACTGGCGCTCGTAACCCCGGCCAAGCCAGCGAGAACAAGCGCGGCTGCGCCAGCCCAGAATACCGATTTCTTTTTCATGGTCATTTCTCCTTCATTAAGCCCTATAAGAATTCCATCTACGCCTACTCTCTTAATTCCAGAGCATAAATCGAGCCAAATATGGATAAATACATACAATCAGATGGTTGCGGACTTCTCTGGATACCAGACGGCCACGAAGTGAACGGCAGTGTAAGAATAACTGACACTGCCAGGGACAATGTACAGTTGAATTTTAAGAAACGCCCAAGAAAAATACTTACTTATTTCAATACAAACAATTAGAGAAAATCGGTGAACTGTAAATTTTTCCGAAGTTTTTTGTTTTTTCCGGTGGGATTGGTTTGTGCCGATGCGAGGTTCGCGGCGGCGCAAGAACTGGAGGCAGGAAACAGGAGACCACGGTTTCCAGACTTGATGACCGTCCGTTAAGTCCGAGTTTCTGTCGATGAGTCACTACCGTTGAATGGCGGCTTCTATCAACAGCAGACGCTCATCGGCTGTGATTTTTTACCTCGCCAAGGACTCTTCATGGCACTTTTCGGGCATGTTCAGATTGCATCACACGGTCTATATCGCGAGTTTAGTCCCCACTCACCATTTACAAACGCCAGCGGATGGGGGGTTGCACGGAAAGCCAGCCGACAGGCGCAGCACTGGCTACCCACATTTCCCGTGGCACCGGAACTACAAATCCACCATCGCACCCGGCACCGGCACGTCCACCGTCCAACCCAATTCTTTTTGAATCAGCGCGCCGAAGCCCAGCGCCGTCTCTTCCTCGCCATGCACCACAAAAGTCTTGCGCGGGGGCTGGTGGAACTGTTTGAGCCAATCCATCAGCGCCGCTTGGTCGGCATGCGCGGAGAGTCCGCCCAGCGTATAAATATCCGCGCGCACTGGGATCGATTCTTGATAGATACGCACCGGGCTGACGCGATCCACCAGCTTGCGCCCGAGCGTGCCTTGCGCTTGGAAACCGGCGATGATCACCGTGCACTCGGCGCGCGGCAAGTTGACTTTCAAGTGTTGCTTAACGCGCCCCGCATCGCACATGCCGGAGGCGGAAATAATGATCGCGCCCTGGCGGATGGTGTTGAGCGCGATGGAATCCTCCACGCTCTCGGTAAACCGAATGTGCGTCATGCCGCCGCGCCCCCAATCCAACTGCGACCGCGATTCCGGGTCGAGCAGATTGCGATGCTTGAGCATAATCTCGGTCGCGGCGGTTGCCATGGGCGAATCGACGTAGATCGCCGCGGTTTTGGGAATACGCCCCCGATGCATCAGATCGGTGAGCAAATACAAAATTTCTTGTGTGCGGCCAACGGCGAAAGCCGGAATGATCACATTGCCTTTTTTCCGCAGCAGCGTGCCGTTGACTGCCTCGGCCAACTCATCCACCGTCGCTTGCATATTCTTGTGCAAGCGATTGCCGTAGGTTGATTCGACCAGCAGATAATCCGCTGCCTCGATCGGCGTGGGGTCGTTCATGAGAGGGCGCCCCGGCATGCCCAAATCGCCGGAGAACACCAGCTTTTCGCTGCGTCCGCTGTCCGTGATCCACACCTCCAGAATCGCAGAGCCGAGAATGTGGCCGGCATCGCGGAAGCGCACCCGCACCCCCGGATGCGGCGCGCAATCGGTATCGTAATCAACCGTCTTGAGATGTTTCAAGCATGCCTGCGCTTGTATCACGGTGTACAGCGGCGCGTTCTCGCTGGTGTAGCGGCCGTGTTTTTTGCGCCTGGCGTAGTTGCGCCACTCGGCTTCTTTTTCCTGGATATGCGCCGAATCCGGCAGCATCACCTGCAACAGGTCGGCAGTGGCGGAGGTGCAATACACCGGGCCGCGAAAACCCAAATTGGTCAGCCGCGGCAGCAATCCGGAATGATCGATATGCGCATGGGTGAGCAACACAAAATCGATGCTCTCGGGATCGAAATGCGGAAAGCGCCGGTTCTTATCTTCGGCTTCGCGTCCGCCCTGGAACATGCCGCAATCCACTAAGAAGCGCAGATGATCCGTCTCGATCAAGTAACAAGAGCCCGTGACTTCATGGGCCGCGCCAAAAAACGTGATTTTCATAGGGATGAGAACAGCGCTATATTTTTACCCACCGGGGAAGCCCATTCATTCGATCCCCGCCGTTCTGGCTGAGATTCCCGACATACCTTTCTAGGTAGCCCCTAGAACGGAATATCGTCCTCGAAATCCTCGAAATCGCCGCCCTTCTTGCCGGCGGCGGGTTTGCTCGCACCGCCGCCGCCACTTTCGCGTGCGGCACCCGCCGGGGCTTTGTCTTGCACTTCGAAGTTGCTGCCGCCGCTGCGGCTGCCGAGCATTTGCATGCGGTCGGCGACAATTTCCGTGGTATAGCGGTCTTGGCCTTCTTTGTCTTGCCATTTGCGCGTTTGCAGCCGGCCTTCGACATACACTTGGCTGCCTTTTTTCAGGTATTCGCCGGCGATCTCCGCGAGCTTGCCGAAAAAGGCGACCCGGTGCCATTCGGTTTTTTCCTGCTTCTCGCCGTTTTTATCTTTCCAGCTATCGGTGGTGGCCATGGTGATGTTGGTAATGGCGTCGCCGCTGGGCATGTAACGCACCTCGGGGTCTTTGCCCAAATTGCCGACCAAAATGACTTTATTGACTGATGCCATTGCTTTGCTCCCCCTCGATGAGTTTTGTCACGGCGGCTTCGTCCCAGCCGCGCAGATCTACTTTCAGAATGGCGATGCCCTCTTCACCGACCACCAATGCTTCCGAAACGCCGTTGAATTTGGTAAGTTGCTTCGATAGCTCGGTGGCACGGCCCGCATCCATCTCGCGCACATGAAACATTCGGGTGCGCACCGCCGGTGGCCGCTGCATGCCCAGCGCGAAAATCAGCCACAAGGCAATCAGCACGCTGCAGAAAATGAATACCGCCGAGGGGCCATAATACTGCGACAAGTAGCCGCCCACCGCACCGCCCACAAACATGCCGAACGATTGGCTCGTATTATACACGCCCATCGCGGTGCCCTTGGCCGAGGCCGGGGCGATCTTGGAGATGAGCGAGGGCAAGCTTGCTTCCAGCACATTGAAGGCGACGAAGTAGCAGGTAAGCGACACCACGATGCCCCAAAATTGGCCGATGAATTGCGCCAGCAGGAGTTGCGCGACGAGCATCAGTGTTACCGAAGCCAGGAACACTTCCTTGAGCTTGAGTTTTTTCTCGCCGTAGATGATGGCCGGCACCATGAACACAAACGACACCAGCATGATCGGCAAATAAATCATCCAGTGGTGATCCTGGTCGATGCCCGCGGTTTTGAGCAGGGCGAACGGAATCACCACGAACAAGCCCATTTGCGCCGCTTGCAGGGAAAAAATACCGAAATTGAGCCGCAGCAATTCGATATTGCGGATCACATCCTTGAGCTTGGCGGGCGTGGCCTCGGTGTCGCTATGGAAGTGGCTGGCGCGCGGATCGGGTACCACGAAGCGCATCACGCCTATCGCCATCAGGGCCAGTACGCCGGTCATGGCGAAAATGCCCGGGATGCCGATCCAGTGATACAGCGGCGGCGCGATCACCAGCGACACGGCGAAGGTGACGCCGATGGTGGTGCCGATCATGGCCATGGCCTTGGTGCGGTGCTCTTCGCGCGTGAGGTCGGCCAGCAGCGCGGTCACCGCCGCCGAAACCGCGCCCGCGCCTTGAATAGAACGGCCAAGGATGATCCCCCAAATGCCCGTTGCCGACGCCGCCATGAAGCTGCCGAGCGCGAATACCAGCAGCCCGATATAAATCACGCGTTTGCGCCCAAAGCGGTCGGACGCCATGCCGAACGGCAATTGCAGGGCCGCCTGGGTCAAGCCGTAAATACCGAGCGCCACGCCGATCAGGGTGTGGTTGGCCCCCGGCAGATGCTGGGCATAGGGCGCGAATACCGGCAAGATCAAGAACATACCCAGCATGCGCAGGCCATAGATGCTGGCCAGGCTAACGGCGGACTTCAATTCGAAGGGCGACATGCGCTCACTATTTTTCATGGCGGAATGGGTTGGGTTAGACCGAAAAATTGCGTATATTAGCAGGTTCGCCAAAGCTTAACGACCCGGCAGAGAAACATGGAATTTATTCGCGTTCGCGGCGCCCGCACCCACAACCTGAAAAACATCAGTCTCGACATTCCGCGCAACCGCTTGGTGGTCATCACCGGCTTGTCGGGCTCGGGTAAATCCTCGCTCGCTTTCGATACGCTGTATGCCGAAGGCCAGCGCCGCTATGTTGAATCGCTCTCGGCTTATGCGCGGCAATTCCTGCAATTGATGGAAAAGCCGGACGTGGATTTGATCGAGGGTCTCTCGCCCGCGATTTCCATCGAACAAAAAGCCACCTCGCACAACCCGCGTTCCACCGTGGGCACGGTGACGGAAATCCACGACTACCTGCGCCTGCTGTATGCCCGCGCCGGCGATCCGTATTGCCCGGAACACGGCATCGAGCTTTCGGCTCAGACCGTGTCGCAAATGGTGGATCATGTGCTGGCATTACCCGAGGACACGAAGCTGATGATCCTCGCGCCCATCGTCAGCGGACGCAAGGGTGAGCAATTGGAACTGTTCGACGAGTTGCGCGCGCAGGGCTTCGTGCGCGTGCGCATCGACGGCAAAACCCATGAGATCGATAAGCTGCCCAAGCTGGACAAGAACAAGAAACACACCATCGAGGTGGTCGTGGACCGGCTCAAGGTGCATGCCGACATCAAACAACGCCTGGCGGAATCGTTCGAGACCGCGCTGCGCCACGCCGATGGCCGCGCGCTGGCGGTGGAAATGGATACGGGGAAGGAATATTTATTCTCCGCGCGCTTTGCCTGCCCGGTGTGCGATTACTCGCTGGCGGAGTTGGAGCCGCGCCTGTTCTCCTTCAACAACCCGATGGGCGCGTGCCCCAAGTGCGACGGCTTGGGCGCCATCAGCTTCTTCGATCCCAAACGCGTGGTGGCGTTCCCGCATCTCGCGCTCGGTGCCGGTGCCATCCGCGGCTGGGATAGGCGCAACCAATTTTATTTTATGATGCTGCAAAGCCTGGCGTTGCATTACGGGTTTGATCTCGATCAATCCTTCGAGGAATTGCCGCAGCGCATGCAAGACATTTTGCTCTACGGCAGCGGCGAAGAAGTTATCGCGTTCAAATACCTGGGCGAACGCGGCGGCATGCAAAACCGCAAGCATCCGTTCGAGGGCATTGTGAATAACTTCGAGCGGCGCTACCGCGAAACCGATTCGGCCACCGTGCGCGAAGAGTTGGCGAAATATCTCAACCACAAACCCTGTCCGGTGTGCGAGGGCACGCGGCTGCGCATCGAAGCGCGCCATGTCAAAGTCGGCGATAAGTCGATTTATGAAATCAGCCGTATGCCGCTAAAACTGGCGCTGCCGTTCTTCGAACACCTAAGGCTCGCTGGATCAAAGCAAGCGATCGCGGATCGCATCGTCAAAGAAATTACCTCGCGCTTGTCGTTTCTCACCAATGTCGGGCTCGATTATTTATCGCTCGACCGTTCGGCGGAAACGCTCTCCGGCGGCGAAGCGCAGCGCATTCGCTTGGCTTCGCAAATCGGTTCCGGCTTAACCGGCGTGATGTATGTGCTGGATGAACCCTCCATCGGGCTGCATCAACGCGACAACGCGCGCCTGCTCGGCACGCTGAAGCATTTGCGCGATTTGGGCAACAGTGTGATCGTGGTGGAGCACGACGAAGAAGCTATCAGCATCGCCGATTACGTGATCGATATCGGTCCCGGCGCGGGCGTGCATGGCGGCGAGATTGTGGCCGAAGGCACGGCGGCGGAGATCAAGCAAAACCCGGCTTCGCTCACCGGCCAATATCTTTCCGGCGCGCGCAAAATACCGATTCCCGCCCAGCGCATTAAACCCGACCCCGAGCGCTGGCTCACGCTCACGGGCGCCGCCGGCAACAACTTAAAGCAAGTCACGCTGAAACTGCCGGTGGGCTTGCTGGTGTGCGTTACCGGCGTCTCCGGCTCGGGCAAATCCACGCTCATCAACGACACGCTGTACCCCGCCGTGGCGCGGCACTTGTATGGCTCGTCTGCAGAGCCCGCAGCACATGATGAAATCGACGGCTTGGAATTTTTCGACAAAGTCATCGACGTCGATCAAAGCCCGATCGGGCGCACGCCGCGCTCCAATCCCGCCACCTACACCGGTATGTTCACGCCGATTCGCGAATTATTCTCCGGCGTGCCGGAAGCGCGCGAGCGCGGCTACGAACCGGGGCGCTTCTCCTTCAACGTCAAAGGCGGGCGCTGCGAAGCATGCCAAGGCGATGGCGTGCTGCGCGTGGAAATGCACTTTCTGCCGGATATTTATGTGCCGTGCGACGTGTGCCACGGCAAACGCTATAACCGCGAAACGCTGGAAATCCGCTACAAAGGACTCAGCATTCACGAAGTGCTGAAAATGACGGTGGAACAAGCGTTCGAGTTCTTTAGCGCCGTACCCACCATCGCGCGCAAACTGCAAACCCTGCTCGATGTCGGCCTGGGTTATATCACGCTCGGCCAATCCGCCACCACGCTCTCCGGCGGCGAAGCGCAGCGCGTGAAACTCGCGCTGGAACTTTCCAAACGCGATACCGGACGCACCCTCTACATCTTGGACGAACCCACTACCGGCTTACACTTCCACGATATCGAAATGCTGCTCACCGTGGCGCATCGATTGCGCGATCACGGCAACACCGTGGTAGTCATCGAGCACAATCTGGATGTGATCAAAACCGCCGACTGGATCATCGATCTCGGCCCCGAGGGCGGTGAAGGCGGCGGCCAAATCATCGCCCAAGGCACGCCGGAAGACGTGGCGAAGAGCAAGGCAAGTTATACCGGGCAGTATCTGAAACCGGTTTTGGGCTAAGCTGAGCGGCTGTCACACAATCGTCACCCCACTTTGCTATTTATAACCGATTCTAGGGAGACGTTATTTTGCTTTATCCGGAACTTTTCAAGTCGCTCGAGACTGCCCGTTGGGACATGAGCAAGGATGTGCCGTGGGATCGCTTCGACCCCGGCAAGCTCACAGACGAACAGGCATTGACGGTGAAGCTGAATGCCATCACCGAGTGGGCGGCGCTGCCCGCCACGGAGATGTTTCTGCGCGACAACCACGCGGACTCGGATTTTTCGGCCTTCATGTCGATTTGGTTTTACGAGGAGCAGAAACACGCGTTGGTGCTGATGGAATATCTGCGCCGTTTCCGTCCGGAACTGTGCCCGACCGAGGAAGAGTTGCATGCGGTGCGCTTCGAGTTCGACCCCGCGCCGCCGTTGGAGACGCTGATGCTGCACTTCTGCGGCGAAGTGCGCCTGACGCAATGGTACCGTCGCGCCGCGGAATGGCATACCGAACCGGTGCTCAAGCATCTTTACGAAACCATTTCGCGCGACGAAGCGCGCCACGCCGGCGCTTACTTGCAATATATGAAACGCGCTATCAGCCGGAGCGGCAACGCCGCGCGCGCCGCTTTCGCCAAGATCGGGGTGCTGATGGCCAGTTCCAGCCGCAGCGCCAAGCCGCTGCACCCGACCAATCTGCATGTGAATCAGACGCTCTTTCCCAACGATACCGTGCAATCGCGTCTGCCCGATCCGGACTGGCTGACGCATTGGCTCGACACTCAGATCCAATTCGACAAAGCCTGCGAAGCGCGCGTGGTGGGCGGCATTCTGCGCAACTTATCGAGTTTATTTGGCGAAGCGCTGGAGACGGTGTCGGATCTCAATCGCTACCGTAAGCGGGTCGCGGCGGCAGTCTAAAAAAACGCCGCTGATGTCAGCCATTGACACAGGGTGCACTGCTGAGTAGCGTATGGCAATCACTCTATGAAATTGGTTTGATGGAACTCTCCCGCTCGCGTCGCAATACCTCCGCACCCTCCGGCCCCTTGCGCCTAAAGGAGGTGCTCGCGGAGCTGTTGGCCGAGGGGCATATCCCCAAGGACGAAGGCAATCATCTGCTCGCCGCCCATCGCGGCGAGCGCGCCGATCAACACCCGCTGGCGCTCGTCGCCGCCCAGAAATGGCGCAGCCGTTTGCAGCCGCATGCGCTGATGAATATGGAATTCCTGACCGGATGGCTCGCCGCTAAAGCGGAGCTATCCGCTTATCACATCGACCCGTTGAAGATCGACGTCGCGGCGGTGACGGGGGTGATGTCGCATGCCTACGCCGCGCGCTATCGCATTCTGCCGGTGGAAGTAAACACGAACGAAGTTGTGGTGGCGACCGCCGAACCGTTTGTGCGCGATTGGGAAGAAAGCGTGCAGCAAGTGGCGCGGCGGCCGATCCGGCGCGTGATCGCGAGCCCGCTCGATCTCAATCGTTACATTGCCGAGTTCTACAGCCTGGCTCTGTCGATGAAGCAGGCGGTAAGCGCACAGGAGGGCGCGGCGCAAAGCGGCATCACCAATTTCGAACAATTGGTCGCGCTGGGGCGCACGGGGCAGCTCGATGCCAACGACCAGAGCGTGGTGCGCATCGTGGATTGGCTGCTGCAATATGCGTTCGAGCAGCGTGCCAGCGATATCCATATCGAGCCGCGGCGCGAGGCCGCCAATGTGCGCTTCCGCATCGATGGCGTGCTGCATCTGGTATATCAAATTCCGAGCGCGGTGTATAACGCCATCACCAGCCGCATCAAATTGCTGGGCCGCATGGATATGGTGGAGAAGCGCCGCCCGCAAGACGGCCGCATCAAAACGCTTACGCCCGCCGGTGACGAAATCGAGCTGCGGCTTTCCACCATGCCCACGGCCTTCGGCGAAAAATTGGTAATGCGGATTTTCGATCCCGAAGTGCTGGTGCGCAATTTCAGCGAGCTGGGTTTTAGCGACGACGAAGCCAGGCGCTGGGAAAGCATGGTGTCCCACCCCAATGGCATCGTGCTGGTGACCGGCCCCACCGGCTCGGGTAAAACCACCACGCTGTACACCTCGCTCAAGCAGCTTGCGGAACCAGAAGTGAATGTGTGCACCGTGGAAGACCCGATTGAAATGGTGGTGCCGCATTTCAATCAGATGCAAGTGCAGCCCGGCATCGGCCTAAATTTCGCCAGCGGCATCCGCACCCTGATGCGCCAAGATCCGGACATCATCATGGTGGGCGAAATTCGCGATCTGGAAACGGCGGAAATGGCGATCCAAGCCGCGCTCACCGGCCACCTGGTGCTCTCCACGCTGCACACTAACGATGCGCCATCGGCCATC
>Ga0315268_10001394_pt1 | contig 27752 bp, 28 predicted proteins | sample C1_top_MG_FD_204535 | JGI IMG/M metagenome (GOLD analysis project Ga0315268, IMG submission 204535) | Sediment microbial communities from Yellowstone Lake, YNP, Wyoming, USA - C1_top | ecosystem: Environmental > Aquatic > Freshwater > Lake > Sediment | place: USA: Wyoming | collected 2017-08-01
TTGGTTGTAAATACCTGCCCGCTCCCGCGCCGTCGGCCCGCGTTCGCCGGGGGCCCGACGTCTCGAAGAAAGTCCGGGCGGCCGCTACTTCGCCGCCAGCATCCGGATGGCCTGGCGCACCGGGCTCAGATCCCGTCCCTTGCCGCAGTTGCCGATGGCGCCGGCCTCGTTGAGCTCCTCCGGCGAACCGCCGGTGTTGCCGACGAAGACGATATGGTCGTGCTCCGTCAGCATCCCACCGATGGCGCCGACGAGCTGCGAGCCGGAGATGCAGGGCATCCCCTGGTCCATGAGCACGATGTCCGGCTTCGCGGCCAGGACAGCCGCGGCGGTCTGCTGCAGCGCCGCCTGACGGTCGGCGCCCCAGTCGATCTGGACCCGGAAGCAGCCGATCTCCAGGCCGGGACTGCCGGCCAGGGCGCTGAAGGTCTTGACGATCTCATCGACGCAGTCGTCGACGATCAGCACCCGGAGCGTCCGCGACGGCTCGGGCAGCCGCCCGCCGGGGCCGTCGCCGGGATCGCCGGCGTTCAGCAGCCCCAGTGGCTCCTTGCCCAGGGCCAGCAGCAGCAGGTCGACGCGGGCCAGCAGCGGCCGGCGGCTTTCGCTGAAATCCGCGACCAGGGACGGCAGCAGTTCGGTCGCCCGACCGAGGGCCAGCAGGTCGCCGACGACCTCGGATCCGGGCAGTCCGTCAACCTCCAGGCGGATCCTGGCGGACAGATCGCCGGCCTTCTTCTGGAGATCCTCCCCCGGCGCCGGGATCAGCGCCCGCAGCGTCTCCGCCTCGAAGGCCGGCGGCGTCACGCCCGCGGCCAGACACAGCGCCCGGAAGCGCTCCAGCAGCTTCAGCCGCTCGCCAGCGACGGTCGCCTGCCGCTCCTGTCCCTGGGACAGGTCGAGCAGCCCGTTGTCGAGCAAAGCCGCCAGATCCGCGGCCAGCTTGGCCTTGTCGCCGAACTTATCCATATTCCCGCCGACCAACTGAACCATCTTCTCGCTCATGGCATCCTCCTCCTTGTTAAGGAACGTCCGGGCCTAAGATAATCAAAAGCCCCCTCTCTTCCGAGAGGGGGCTGAATTGATGTTAAATAAGCGCCAACATCAACACGACCCTCTCCCGAAAGAGAAAGCGAAATGGTAGTAACGGTCCTTCCAATTGTTGGCGAAGATGTGATTCATATGTCCGTGCGTATTGGCACCTTAGAACAGGCGGCGGCGGTTTGTCAAGAGCTTGACCGCAACCGTTGTTTTCAATAAGATGAACTGTTCTTTAAAAAAGGAGCGACACAACATGAAAAAGATGAACCGTCCGTCGCTGCTGGTCTTCATCCGCCATGCCGAATCGGTCAGGAACGAGGCTAAGCGCGGTTCAGTCTATTTCAACGACGATGAGGCGCGCCGCGGCGTCGAGGGCATCCCCGACCACCTCATCCCCCTCACCGAGGAGGGCCTGGGGCAGGCGGCGCGCACCGGACCGGCCCTGCGCCGAAAGTTCGGCGCGCCGGACTACCTCTATCATTCCGGTTACCGGCGGGCCGTCCAGACGGCCGATGGTCTGCTCGCGGCTTACACCGCCAAGGAGCGGTCCAAGATCCAGATCCGCCAGCACCTGTTCATCCGCGAACGCGATCCCGGCTACGCCTACGACATGACCAAGGACGAGGTGGCCGCGGCCTTCCCCTTCATGGACCAGTACTGGAAGACGTTCGGCGGCTTCTTCGCCAAGCCCATCGGCGGCGAAAGCCTGGCCCAAGTGACCGAACGGGCCTACATGTTCCTGAACATGTTGTTCCGGGACCGGGCCGGCCAGAAGGTCTTCGTCGTCACCCACGGCGGCACGCTGCGCTGCTTCCGTTTCCTGCTCGAACGCTGGGACTACGAACAGGCGCTGCGCTGGCCGCCCGGCCAGTCTCCCAAGAACTGCGGCCTGACCGTCTACGCCTACGACAAGACCCAGGGACGCCTGCTCCTCAAGGAACACAACACGATCCTCTGGTGATCGTCGCCGACCGCCCCCTTCCGGAGCGGTCTTTTTTTGACCGGATGGCGGGTCGGACCGCTTTTGACTGGCAAACCGAGCCGTGATACGCTCGATCGTCAGGTTCTTTTTAACCTCACACCAAGGAGCGAGCCATGAGAGACGACTCTGCCGTTCCGACCGCGCCGGAAAGATGGTTCGACCGGCTGGAAATACGCGTCCGAGACGAGGCCTTCGCCGAGCGGATCGGGAAACAACTGGCGGAAGGACCGCCGGATGCTTTCGGCGTGACCGACCTGCCCAAGAACGGGCTGGAACTGAAGCTGATCGCCCTGGCCGCCGACGCCGTCGCTGCCGTCCTGGCTGACTACGGCGCGGCTCCTTCCAGGCCGCCGCTGTCTCCGGACCGCGTGCATATCCTCAGCGCCGAGGAATTCGCCGCCCGGATCGGCCCGCGGACCGGAGGCAAGACCCAGTACGGCCACGCCTATCTTCGCCGCAACGACGACTGGATCAAGTTCCTGCGCATCCTGACGCACGAGCTGACCCACCGCTCAGCCTTCCTGTCGATCGTCGTGACGGAAGGCCCGGCCGACGAGCCGGGCGAGGACTGCGCCCTCATCCTACCGACCGGCGTCGGTCTCGGACGGGCCGGCCTGCCGCCGAAGCGGGAGCTTAGTTTCGACGGCCTGGACGAAGCGGTCACGGAGATCCTCGCCCGCGAAGCCCGGAAGCGGCTGGCACGTACGATCGCCGGGATGAACGCCGCCCAGCGGGACGATCTGGCCGAAAACATCTTCTACCCCGGACCGATCATGGTCACGGCCAAGTTGATCGAGGCGGTCGCCGGCGGAACGCAGGACTTCCGCGGCATCCGGACCATGCTGGTCCAGGATTACGTCAGCGGCGAAGCGCGATTCCTCGACCGGCTGGCGGAACAGGACGAGGCGGCTTACCAGGCCGTCCGGACCATGGGGCCGACGCACGCCGACGCCATCCAGGCGGCCCGGCGGCTGAACTGGCCCGTCCTGGCCGAACGCATCGCCCGCCTGCGGCGCGATGACGGCGGCCGGCCGGCGGCTTCCTGACGACGACCCGGTCCGCGACTGCGGACCGGTTTTTTTATTCCGCTATCCGGTTCCGGCCGTATCCTGATATAATATGGACGCTATGATCATCGACACGCACGTCCACATCGGCCGGCTGAAGGATTCGCCGTTCGCCGAAATAACTTTCGAGCAGGGTCTGGCCCGGCTGCTCCAAGAGATGAAAAGAAACCGGATCGACCACGCTCTGGTCCTGCCCGGTTTCCGCCGATCCGAGCCGAACGATCCGAAGACGGCGACGGCCCTGGACCTGGTCCGGGGCGCCGAGAACGTCAGCGTCATCGGTTCCATCGACGTGCTGGACCACGACCAGGGAGACATCGACCAATTGGACGAATGGATGGAGCGAAGGCTGATCGTCGGCATGAAACTTTATCCCGGTTACCAGCATTTTTATCCCGATCAGGACGTTTGCGCGCCGATCTACCGGCTGTGCCTGAAACACGACATGCCGGTGATCTTCCACGCCGGCGACACGCTCGGCGGCGGACCGGATCCGGCCAAGGTCAGATACGCCCACCCGCTGGCCATCGACAGCGTGGCCGCCGATTTTCCCGGACTGAAGATCGTCATCGCCCACATGGGCAACCCCTGGTTCGTCGACTGCGCCGAGGTGCTATACAAGAACGACAACGTCTACGCCGACCTGTCCGGCCTGGTCGTCCGGACGCCGCTCGGATCGCCCTACGGCCGGCTGATGCGCCGGCGGGTCAGGGATCTCATCGCCTACAGCTCGCCGCGCAAACTGCTCTATGGTACGGACTGGCCGCTGACCGACATGAAACCTTATCTCCGGTTCGTCCGTAGCCTGGGCCTCAGCCAAGCCGACTCGGCTTACGTCTTCCACAAGAACGCGGCCAGGTTGTTCGGCCTGCAACTTCCGAATTAAAAAAACCGCTTCTTCAAGCGGTCATCAGACATGCCTTCCGGTCCGGTTAGCGGCGTCCTTTTTTCGGTCTGACCAGGCAGGCGTACTGGCCGGCCTTGCAATAGATGCAGTCCTCCTCGATGACCGCGGCGATCGCCGCCAGCTTGGCCAAGAGCGGCGGAATGCGGTCTTTGCCCTCGAAGGAGACCTCGTACAGCCGGCATTCGTCATAGACCAGATTCTCGCCGCTGTCGCGCCAGAAGCCGAAGTACGGCACCGTGGTCGTGGTGAAAGCGCCGAAATTCTCGATGAGGAAACGGTGCAGCGATTCCTCGACGGCGACGCCGTCCATCAGGCATTTCTTGAGCTTGTACGTCGGCAGCAGGAAGGCCGCCGGACGTCCCAAATTCTGGATCTCGTAGTCAGGGCTTTCGAAAGCCGACCATTTGTTCTTCTTGTTCTTCATCGGACGCCTCCCGATCAGGTTGGACAGTAATGAAAAGATCGACGCTAAAATATAGCGAGATCAAGGCTGAATGTCAATGCCGCCGCGCCCGGTTCGTCCGGTCTGGATCCGTCGCGTATCGAAACACCCCCGGGATCGGGGGTGTTCGGTCTTAACCTTCTTAACCTTGAACCGGCGGCCTGGGAGCCGGTGCCGTCGGCGCCGGTCCGGCGCCCGGCGACAAGCCGATATCGAGTTCGACGACGCCGGCTTCGGGCGTTTTCTCCTGCCTGGTCAGGTCGATCGGGCCTTTCTGCAACTTCTGATAACCGGGCTTCTCGAACGAGACGTTATAAGTATTGCGCCCGACCAGGAACGCGTAATGTCCTTTGCTGTCCGTGATCTGCGTCTCGAGCAGCCGGTTGAAACGGGACTCGAAGATGCGGGCCAGGGCGTTGCGCAGCGGCTTCTTGGTCTTTTCGTCGTAGACGACGCCCCAGCTCTTGGGCCGGCGCGCCACGGACAAGCGGCGGAAGGCGAAAAATACGGCGATGTTGGCAGCCAGGAGGGCGATGACGGCGGGACGCGGCGTGATCAGCGCGGCGCCGGCCATGATCACGATGCTGGCGATGCCGAGTCCGACCTGCAGCCGGCGGGCGATGCCGGCGAAAATGATCTGCCGCGGCGTCTTTTCCGCCGCCAGCGGATCGACCGGGATGTTCGGGGTCACGGCCGTTTCAGAACTGATGTTGACCGGCTCGCCATGATAAAGGTCGACGTAAGCCACGGCCTCGGTCTGGCCTCTGAGCAGGGCCGAGGGGAAGACGTGACCGGGCCGGCTGACCGACAGCTTGTACTGGCCGGGCTGGACCAGAAAGACGTAACGGCCGTCCGAGCCGGTCGCGGCCGTGCGCAGGATACGGCCGGTCTTGGCGTCAATGAGCCGGATGATGGCCAAGTCGACCGGCAGGCGGGTCAGGGAATTGAAGACGACTCCCCACTTCCGGCGCTTGCGGCGGGCGATCAGCATCAGCGGATGGCTGAGCAGGGTGTAAAGGTAGATCAGATAGGGGAAGCCGGTCGCGGTCGCCGCGCCGTAGGAAGCGACGTTGGCCACGGCTACCACGGTGGCCGCCGGAGCCACGGTCCGTTCGGTCTCCTGCTTGACGTAAGGGTTCTGGACGAATTCCTTCGCGTCTTCGACCGCGGCCTTGGCGGCATAGGCCGCCTGTTTGCCCACCGCGCCGGCCACGCCGGACGCCTGGTCGGCGAGATTGCCGGCCGCCAGGGCCTGACTGATCTCGTCAATGAACGTTTCCGGCGCCTTGATGAGCAGCAGGTCCTTATTAATGATATTCTCGGCGCCGACCGGGAAAGCCAGCGTCTCCTTGGTGCGGTAGCCCTCTTTTTCCGCGACCAGCCTGTAGGAACCGGGCGGGACCACGAAAGTGTAAGCCCCTTTTCCATTGGTCTGCTGCGGGTTGAGCTGGCCACTGGGGCCGCCGTCCCATAAGCCGAGGTTGCCGCCACCCGTATCGACGTACAGCGTGACGCGCGCGCCGACAACGGGCTGTCTGCCGCCGTTGACCTCCTCGTAGACCGAACCGGCCGAAACGACCTTTATGGGGAAGTTCACGATATCGTGCGTCTTATCCTGATAGTTGATGAGGATGGACAGTTCGTAATTGCCGGGGGCGGTCGGGGTCGCGACCTTGGCCTCGTAGCTGGCCGTCGGCTGCATCGGATAGGTGAATCCGCCGAAAGTGACATAAGCGCCGTCGATCGGTTTCTGGATCGATCCGTCGGGCAGATAGACGGTAAGGGACATCGACGGATAGACGTTGACGCCGCCTCCCCCGCCGCCCTCGAGGCCCGAACGTCCGGAGGTCGAAAAAAGGTTGATGTCATTGGTGTCCAGCCTCTGGTCTTCCGGCACCAGCGGGCCGACCGCTTCGGGCGGTATCTCGGTCGGTTCCGACGGGCAGTCCTGGGCACAGTTCAGATAGCTCTCCCCCTCGTCGCAGATGCCGTTGCCGCACACGGCCTGCAGCGGGTCATAATTTTCATCGACGCAGGCTCCGGCGAAGCACTTCTTGCCCGCGCCGCAGTCCATCACCATGCTGGCTTCGGCCTCGTTGTCGCAATAATGCTCCACCACGGAAGCGGCGTCGAGGCAGGCGTCCTGGAACCGCTCATTATTGAAGGCGACGACGCCCAGTTTTTCGGGCACCACGCCGCCGTCGGAGTCGCTGCAGACCAGGGGCGGACCTTCGTATTTGACGGTAACGAACGTCAGATCGGCGGAAACCGCCTCATTGCCGGCGGCGTCCCTGGAGACGACGCGATAGTGATAGCCGGTCTCCTGCTCCAGTCCCGAGAGGGTGACGCGATGCGATCTGACGCCGCCCGCGCCCCTGGCCGTCAGGCCGTGATCCGCGGTCTGACCGTACTCGACGACGGAACTCGCGGACTCGTCGGTGGTCCAGCGGATGATGGCGGACCTGTCGGTGATGCCGGCAACGGATATGTCGGCCAGCGCCGGCGGCATCGTGTCCGGCCGTCCCTTGGCGGTGAAGGTTTGCGCCCCGGACGCGGCTTCATTGCCGGCGGCGTCCCTGGAGACGACGCGATAGAAATATTCGGCTCCCTGCTCCAGGCCGGTGATGGTGACGAAGTGGCTGACGGCCGGGATGGCGCTGGAAACGACCGACCCGAGATCCCTGGTCGGGCCGTACTCGACGGCCGAATCCGCGAGCTCGTCGGTCGTCCAGAAGATCACGGCCGAGGTCTCGATGATGTTTCCGGCCGACACGCCGGCGATCTTGGGCGGCGTCGTGTCCGGCGATTTCCCGGTGGTGAACACCTGATCCTGGGAAACGGCTTCATTGCCGGCGGCGTCCCTGGACAAGACGCGAAAATGATAAGAGGTGTCCGGTTTCAGGCCGGTGAGTTCGACGGCGTGCGCGACCGCGGGCAGAATGACGGCGGGGCCCCCGGACGTCAGGCCGTAAGCTGTGGTCGGGCCGTACTCGACGGCCGAATCCGCGAGCTCGTCGGTCGTCCAGAAGATCGCGGCCGAGGTCTCGCCGATCTTTCCGGCCAGGACATTCGAGATCGCCGGCGGCGTCTTGTCGGGAAGGATCGAGGCGGTGAATGTCCGGTCCTCGGTGCAGGCTTGATTGCCGGGAGTATCCGTGGAGCAAGCCTGATAATGGTAGGTCGCTCCGGCGGTCAAACCGGTCAGGCTGGCCGAATGGATCAAAAGGTATTCCCAGGCCAAGAATTCCCGGCCGTAAGCCGTCGTCTCGCCGTAACGGACGCGGGAGGTCGCCGGCTCGTCGGTCGCCCAGCTGATGACAGCGCTGTCCGGGGTCGGGCTGGAGACGAATATAACGGAGATGATCGGCGGCGCCGAGTGCGCCGACGGCGCGAATGAACGCCAGATCTCCTCTCCCGCCATCACCGCCGTCGCCGCGGCATATTTGTCGAAACGCAGGCCGGCTAGGCCGCCGTCGTTCGTCAGACGGAAACAATAGCTCTGACCGGGCAGGACCTGGGCCGGACCGGTCTTGACGGCGAACTCGACCTCGGTCCTCCGGTTGATGCCCAAACTGATGTTCGGGGCCGAGTTGGTCGTGGACACGACGTAACCGGGAACGAATGTGAGCGAGCTGGACGGACCGTAGTTGTCGTCCGTCGTCGAACCGTCCAGAGCGGCGTCATCGGCCAATTGCCAGGCGTTGTCCGATCCGCCGACCGGCACCTGCATCCAGTTCTCCGCCGCCTGGCAGCTGATCACTTTCGGGGCGTATTCCAGGCCGAAAACGAGATCAGCCGATGAATTCACCTGGATCTCGCGGACAAAAATGCCGTAGTCAGCCGCCGAATCCATGCCGCTGACGTAGACGCGGTCGCCGGCGGTATTGATGACCGCCCGCGGCGAAGACAGCGTGCCCAGTGAAATGCTGCTTAACCGCCGCAAGGAGTCGAGATTGACCGTGACGGCGCCGAGACTGCCGTCCGAGGAATAGAAAAGGTGGGCCAGACCGCCGGCGCTGACCACTGATCCCAAATAATGGTCATTGGGCAGGTCCAGAGATCCGGAAACGCTGTAATCACCCAGGCTGACTTTGATCACTTTGGATGGAACCAGGTAGGAATCGCTGTTGGCCACGAAGTAGGCGAAACCGGCGGCCGGATCGATGCTGGCGCCGATAAGCGGCAAACCGGCGCCGGTGTCCAGGGAACCGACGTGATCGGCATCGAAATTGACGAGGTCGGCACCGTAGATGTAGCCGCCGTCGGTGCCGAAGTAAACGGCGCCGGCGGCAGGGTCGATGACGGCCGAGATCAGGCTGGCGGCGGCGCCGGTATCGACCGAAACGACGTCGGTTGAAGCGAAAGTTGAAAGATCGACCCGATAGACCAGGCCGCTGCTGGTGCCGAAATAGGCGTAGTGCGGCGCGGATGCCGTATCGATGACGGCGGAGGTCAAGCTGACGCCGGCGCTGCCGTCCAATAAGGTGATGCCGCTGGCAGTGAAATTGCCGAGGTCGAGGCGATAGAGGTGGCCGTCGTCAGTGCCGAAATAGGCGTAGTGCGGCGCGGATGCCGTATCGATGACGGCGGAAACGAGGTTGGCCGGACTGGTGACGTCGAAGGTCCACCGGTCGCCGACAGTGTGACTGTTGGTTGAACCGAGAGTGACCGTCAGGCCGTCGTTAAGGGCCTGGGCTGACCCTGTGACGGTCACCCCGGTCGCGTTCCAAACCTCGGGTGTGCAGCCGTTGTCCGACCACTTGAAGGAATCAAAGTCGCCGACGGCATCGATCTCGACGCAGTAACTCTTGGGCGTGTCGCCGGTGAAGGAACCGCCTCGGGACAGGTCGTCAAGGCCGGTGCCGCTGAAAACGGCGCTGCCGACGGTGAACGGCGGCAAATATAGCTCGGTCTTGCCCGCGGGAAAACCGGACAGGGCGACCCTGGTGACCTTGCCGCTCGAAGCATTGGTGCCGAAGTAGGCGTAGCCGTTCTCATTATCGATGACCGCGGCGCCGATCTCATTGCCGGAAAAACCGCCCAGGTCCAGGTTGGATCCGACCGCCAAGTTGACCGGGATGGCGTCAGCCTCGACGCGAAAGCGGACGCGCTTGACGGTACCGAGCGGGACGCTGCCGGCGCTATCGGCGGCTCCGTAACCGCCGGTGGCGCCGCGCCAGACGTAATGCGTCTGGCCGACGTCGTTGCCGCCGTCGTCGTCGATTATGGTCGCGCTCACGGCCCGGACCGGGACGCCCAGATAATCGGGGTCCGAGGTATTGGCGCCGTCGATCGTGTTGGTGATCGACACGGTCCGGTCGCCGTCCTGATCGCCATTCCCGTCGGCAAAGAAGGTGAAAGTCTGGGGCGCGGCCCAATTGGATTCATCAAAGACAAAAACGCCGTCGCCGACGTCCCCGGTATTCAGCCCCGCGGGCAGGCCGGCATTGACGTAGACGGACGCGCCGGCGGCCACCGGAGCGGAAAGTTTAAGGTCGTAACCGGCCGAACCGTTCTCACCGACCTGAAGGGAATCCTTGTCCCCGGTATCCTCGGTGATGATGACGCCGCGATCGTTGTCCAGAATGTCCGCCTCAAGGCTGACGGGGCTGCCCAGATACTCCGGGTAGCCGCTTAAAGCGAAATCTATCGTCACCACCCTGGTGCCGGTCACTTCCCCGCTGTCATCCGGCGCCTGAAAGAAAACGGTCTGCGGCACGTCCCAGCTGTCACCGTTGAAATAGAGATTGCCGGCCTGACCCGGAGCCGGGCTGAGCCCGGCGGGCAGGCTGATGTTGATGGTCGCGGTCTGTACCGGCTGGCTGGCCAATTGCACTGAAAAAGAACTGGAACCGCCTTCGGTGATCGTGACCGGGCTGGGGTCGATGCGGACGCCCGCCAGGTCGTCGTCCAAAACATTGACCGGCAGCGTCTCGACCTGGCCGTTGTAAGTGAACGTGACTGCGGTCTGATGCGAGTCGCCGGCGACGTATTCGGTCAGGGCGTAAGTGACGGTCACTTCCCGGCTCTGGTTGTAGAGGTCAAAGACCAGTATCGGCGGCGAAACGGTGATGTCGCCGGAAGAAGCCGCGACCGCCACCTGGATCGACTGGCCGTAGGGCAGGCTGGCGCAAATCGGGCAGCCCGCCAGAAAAGAAGCTTCACCGGGATCGTGTTCGTTGAACTCGAACAGGGAGGTCGGCAAAGATAGCCAGCCATCCGCCAGCGCCGGCAGCGGCGATGGAACATGAAAAATACCCCCGACCACCAACAAAAACACGGTTAAAACCGAAATAAGACGCTGAGCTGAATGCGACCCCCGTCTCGCTGCTTTGGTTCGATGGTTCATACATATATATATTATCAAAAAACCGACCTAGCCTCAATATCCGTTCAGACGATCCCGAGAACCGAAAAAGGCCTTCCCGCCCCGCCATCGGCCGATACCGACAGGGATGAAAAAACCGCCCCGATCAAAGGGGTGGTTAAGCGCGATATCGCGTCTAGCCAACTTGGGCGACGGTTTTTTCAAATTCCAGAGATCTCCGAACAGCACCGCGGCCACAAACAGGAGAGCGATCACGGTCGAACCCGATTCGTAGATCCGGGCGGTTTGGCCGCCGAGCATCTCGACGCAGGGCATTAGGATCTGATCGCCGTCGAAGGGCGTGAGCGGCATCAGATCGGATCCCGCCAAGCCGGCTGGGCCGATTACCGAAACGCCGCCGAATGCGGCCGATCCCGCAACATTAACCGTTCTTAATACAAGGGCTTGATTAATCAAATATCTTTTGCTTATATACTCCGGTTCGCTGGCCTCGATCACAGCGTACTGAACCGCCGATGGAATACTTGACCATCAGTGTCAGGCGGCGGCCGAAACACCCGTTCCTTTCACCACCAGGAGTCAGTCATGGGAGCTGCTAAAACTCCGTGCGCGTTCTCAACGCTCGTCGAAATGCTGGGTAACAGCGTCGCCAGATTCCCCGACCGTCCCCTTTTCAGCCTGCGCCGGAACGGCCGGTGGGAATGGATGACCTACGAGGCGTTCAGCTTGCATGTCAACTACATCCGCGGCGCCATGGCCAACAGGTATGACATCGGCCCGGGCGACAAGGTGGCCGTCATCTGCGGCAACGGCATCGAATGGGCCGCCTTCGCCTACGCTACCATGGGGCTCGGCGCCGCTTTCGTTCCGCTGTACGAAATACAGAGCGACGCCGACTGGGAGTACATCCTCCGCGACAGCGGCGCCAAAGCGGTCTTCATTTCGAGGACGGACCTGGCCGAGCGGGCCTATCGGTTGCCGCTCGATGTCATCCGGGTCTGTCTGGAGAAGCAATATGAGCAACTGCTCTGGATCGGACTGGACGAACCGGCGCCGGTCGTCAGGCCGGAACCCGACGACCTGGCTTGCCTGATCTACACTTCGGGCACGACCGGCCAGCCCAAAGGCGTGATGCTGACACACGGCAACATCGCCTCCAACGTGGCCGCGGTCAGCGGCCTGTTCCCGCTCGGTCCGGAGGATCGCTGCCTGTCGTTCCTGCCCTGGGCCCACGCCTTCGGTCAGACCGCCGAGCTGCACACCTTCATCAACCTGGGCGGGTCCATCGCCATCTGCGAAGGCATCGACAAGATCACGGCCAATCTGGCCGAGGTCCGCCCGACCGTGCTCTGCGCCGTCCCGCGGATCTTCAATAAGATCTACGCGGCCGTCGGGCAGCAGATCGCCGGCAAGCCGGCGCCGATCCGCGCCTTGTTCCGGTCGGCCCTGCGGACCGCCGCCGACCTGCGCCGGGGCGCCAAACCCGGCTTGATCCGGCGGCTGGCCCTGTTCCTGGCCAACAAGCTGATCTTCCGCAAGGTCAGGCGGCGGTTCGGCGGCAAGCTGCGTTTCGCCATCTCCGGCGGCGCGGCCCTCGCCAGCGAAGTGGCCGAATTCATCGACACGCTCGGCATCGCCGTCTACGAAGGCTACGGCCTGTCGGAGACCAGCCCGATCATCAGCTGCAACTATCCCGGCGGCCGCAAGATCGGCAGCGTCGGCAAGCCGCTCCCCGGCGTCCGCGTCGAGATCGACCTTGCGACCGGCACGGCGCCGGACGAAGGCGAGATCGTCGTCCGCGGTCCGAACGTCATGCGCGGCTACCATCACCGGCCGGAAGAGGACCGCGGGATCTTCGCCCCGGACCGCGGCCTGCGCACCGGCGACCTGGGACGGCTGGACGATGACGGCTTCCTGTTCATCACCGGCCGGATCAAGGAGCAGTACAAGCTGGAGAACGGCAAGTACATCGCTCCCGCACCGCTCGAAGAACGGCTCAAGCTGTCGCCGCTCATCGCCAACGTCATGATCTGCGGCGACAACCGGCCTTTCAACGTGGCCCTGGTCTTTCCCGACCGGGACGCGGCGGCGCGGACGGCGGGCAAAGAACTGTCCGGTCCGGATCTCGAACGGCTGATGCTGGGGGAGATCGAGAAATATTCATCCGGCTTCCGCAAGTGCGAGCACGTCCGGAAGATCGCTCTCCTGGGCGAGGATTTCACCCAGGCGAACGGCATGCTGACGCCGACGCTGAAACTGAAGCGTAACGAGATCGTCAAGCGCTTCGGCAGCCTCATCGCCGGACTGTACTCCTGAAGTCCTTTCCAGCCGCGTCATCCTGACGCGGCTTTTTTAATATAAATTAAGACCGCTCAAGCGAGCGGTCAACCGCGGCGGCCAAGACGTCGCCCGGCCCTGCTTCTTGCCGTTGTCGATGAGATCAATGACCTTTCCTGCCAATCGGCGTCAACTGCCGTTTTTCGCTCCCGGCCGCCCTTTCTTGACGCTGCCAGGGTCGTCGGCTACGGTGAGGCCGTGTTCCTTTCACTCCGACAGGCACAAAGGAGGCGGACATGCGCAAGCTATCCCGTCCCGTCTTTTCCCGTTTAGTTCTGATCACGGCCGCTTGTGGCCTTATCCTGCCGCTCCTGAGCAGCTGCTACGTGTTTCATGTGGCTAAAGGCCAGCTTCATATCGCCTGTTCCGCCATCGGCCTGCGCGAGGCGCTGCAAAACTCCGAACTCAGCGACGCTGACAAGGAAAAGCTTCGTTATATCCAGCGCGTCCGGCTGTTCGCCGAAAAAGAGCTATCCCTGAAGCCCAGCGACAACTACACCACCTACCTGCCCGGCGAACGCCGTCCCATCACCTTCGTCGTGACCGGCGCCTATCGCGACCGGCTCGAACCGGTGACTTGGTGGTTCCCCGTCGTCGGCTCGGTCAGTTACCGCGGCTACTTCGATCCGGAAATGGCCAGGGACTTCCGTGACGAGCTCGAAGCCGACGGCTACGACGCCGACCTCCGGACCGCCGGAGCCTACTCCACGCTCGGCTGGTTCACCGATCCGGTGACCCCGCTGATGCTCGACCTGGACGACGGCGACCTGGCCATGCTCATCATCCATGAACTGGCCCATGGCACGGTCTACGTCGCCGGACAGACGGAATTCAGCGAGTCGATGGCCGAGTTCGTCGGCCGGCAAGGAGCCGAAGACCTGTTGCGCCGCCGCTCCGGGCCGGACAGCCCCCAGCTGCGGAGTTTCCTGGACGGACTCGCCGACAGCCGGACCTTCGACAGGTTCATGCGCGCCAAGGCGCTGGCTCTGGACGGACTCTACGCCAGCCGGCCGGCGGACCTGGAAAAGGCGCGCCTGGATTTCTGGGCCCGGATGCGGCTGGACCTCGAAGCCGCGCGTCCCGAATTCCGCACCGAAGGCTACCGCGCCATCCGGTTGCGTCTCCTCAACAACGCGGTCATGGTCGGCTACCTGGCCTACGCCGACACCGAACCGTTCGAAAAGGCTTTTGAACGCGCCGGACGGAACTGGTCCAAGTTTTTCGACCTAGTCCGGGAGGCCGCCCGGAATGACGACCCGATGAATAAACTCCGGGAAATGAACGAACAATGATCTTCATCAGCCGCGCCCCTTTGGCGCGGCTTTATTATCAAATGAACCGGCCAAGACATCGTCCGGCTGGGCCGCTTAAACGCCAGATCCTCCGGCCGCTGCCGGAGGATCCATATTAATGGGGATGGAGGAAATTATTTGATCCCGTCATGGGTGGCCGTCCGTACGCCGGCGGGATAACGGCCGACTTTGCTGCCCAGACAGAATATTATCGTATAATCGGTGGCATTGGCTCCGACGGTGCTGTAGGTGAAGTCGGGATCGGACGGGCAATCGGGAGGAGTGGGCGCCGCCGGCACCAGTCCCATGTAGACCCGCGTGCCGCTGACGCAAGGTGACGCGTTCCAGCCGCCGGCACAAAGGGCTTTGGCCGAATTGCCGCCCAGGACGAGGTTGGTCCCGGCGGGAAAACTGCCGTTATAATCCTCCTGATAAAGTTCCAACGCGGTCTGCAGCAGACCGATCTGGGCGATGCGCTTGGTGTCGCGGGCCAGCTTCTTGGAGCCGCTCATGGCGACCATGGCCATAGTCGAAAGCAGCCCGATGATCGAAATGACCACGAGCAACTCGATCAGGCTGAAGCCTCCACTGCCGGTCTGACTGCGACTACGGGACATAAACTCCACATTTGATTCAACTTTAGCAGTATATCATTATTATTAAAAGAGGGGACAGGCTTGGGATAACCGCCGAAAACCAGCCGCAAGCGGCGCGGTCGGATGACGCCCGGCCGCGCGCTGGCCAGGACCGCGATCATCGGGTATAATGGTCATAGTTGAGCTTAAATATGAACGAAGTGCGCTGTCCAATGGACGACGGTAAGAAACAAAAGATAGTGATCACCAAGAATGGTCCGTATATCGTCAGCGGCGCCGTGCCATTGAAAAAGAAGGGGATGAACGCGGTCGTCGACGAACTGCTGGATATGGACATGGGCGGCGAACCGAAGACGGAAACGGAAGTCGATATCCCGGTCCAGGAGGTCTACGCCTTGTGCCGCTGCGGCCGCTCTAAAAAGAAACCGTTCTGCGACGGCAGCCACATCGCGACCGGCTTCGACGACAGCAAATAGCCGACGACAGCCCCGATCAAGGAGATCGCCGCCGCCCGCGGCGATTTTTAATAAGAAGACCGCTCACTGACGTGAGCGGTCTAAAGGATCATATCCGGTAGATCTCGCCGTACTTCTTTTCGATGTAGGCGATGAAGTGCGCCGGATCCGGCGGCGAACCGGTAGCCCGGGAGACGATCTCGGCCGGGGTCAGGACGGCGCCATGCCGCCAGACCTTGTCAGCCAGCCATTCGCGCAGCGGCCGGAACTCTCCCCGGCGGAAACCGTCCTCCAGTCCGGGTAGTTCGCGCTTGGCGGTCTCGAACAGCTGGCTGGCGTACAGGTTGCCGAGGGCGTAGCTCGGAAAGTAACCGAACAGGCCGCCCGACCAGTGCACGTCCTGCAGCACGCCCCGGGCGTCGTCCGGCACGACCACGCCGAGGTAGTCGCTCATTTTGGCGTTCCAGGCCGCCGGCAGGTCGGCCGCCTCCAGCCTCCCCTCGATCAGTTCGCGTTCGATGTCGAAACGCAGGCAAACATGGAGGCTGTAAGTGACCTCATCGGCCTCGACCCGGATGAACGACGGTCGGACCAGGTTGAGCGACCGGTAAAAGGCGTCGGGTTCGACCCCGGCGGCCAATCCGGCCGCCTGCAGCTTGGGCAGCAGGAACTCCCAGAAAGGACGGCCGCGGCCGACCAGATTCTCCCACAGCCGCGATTGAGACTCGTGGATGCCGTAGGAGCAGGCCTCGCCGGCGGCCGTGCCGAAATGCTCGGCGGGCAGGCCCTGGTCGTAAAGGCCGTGGCCGGACTCGTGAATGACGCTCGTGAGCGCGTCGACGAAATTTTTTTCGTCGTAGCGGGTGGTGATGCGAACGTCGCCCGGATGGAACTTGCAGGTGAAGGGATGAGCGCTCGTGTCCAGCCGGCCGGCCTTGAAGTCGAAGCCGATGGCCCCGGCCGCCAGCCGGACCAGCCGCGCCTGCAGCTCCGTCGGCGCGGGGATGCGCGCCGCGGCTTGATCCGGAACATGAGCCGAACCGGCCAGGCGCTGGATGAACGAAGCCAGAAAGATCCGCAAGGGCCGGAAGACGGCGTCGATGGTGTCCGTCCGGGCGCCGGGCTCAAAGGCGTCGAGCAGGGCGTCGTAAGGCGAATTGCCGCCGCCGATCAGACCGGCTTCCTGGCGCTTGAGCGCGATGATCCGGGTCAGGTTCGGCAGGAACAGCCGGAAATCGGCCGTCTCCTTGGCTTGGACCCAAACATGGTGCGAGGCCGAGCAAAGATCAGCCATCTCCCGGACGAGATCGCCCGGCAGCTTCTTTTCGCGTTCGAGACTTTTCCAGGCCCGGCCCACGATCGCCGAACGGAGCGCGTCGAGGTTGCCGCGGTCGGCTTCCTCTTTGAGCCGGCTCAGGACGTCCTCGAACTCCGGCGACACGGCCTTGTCATGGGCCGCGCCAGCCAGATAGCCGACGACCTTGCCCCGGGCTTCGGCGCCGCCTTCGGGCATGCAGGTCTCCATGTCCCAATCGAGGGCGGCAGCGGCCGAAGCCAGATACGACATCTCCGCCATCCTGGCGAGGAATTGAGCATACAAGGTCTCGGTGTCCGACATGGCAGCTCCTCTCTTTTCCGTTGAACCGGCTGTAACGCCGGATTTTCAATGATCGATATCTGTTTCCAGAATGCTCTTATTTAGGGCGGTCCGGGCGGATTTGTCAATCATCGCGCCCAGGAACTGAAAAACCGCCGACCAAGGCGGTTCTACCGGCTTCGGGGCCTACTTCCAACGCCTGGCCCGCAAAGCCAGGAACAGCGGGAACTCGGCGCGGGCGCGGTTCTCGGCTTTGGCCCGCGGTCCGGAATCGCTGGCGCGGTTCGAGACCCATTCTTCAAGCGCGTCGACGGCGAAACCGGCGGCGGCCAGGGCGGCCACGTAGTCCTGCAGCGGACGGTGATGACTCATGGTGGTCAACGGCTTGCGGCCTCTCTGCCCGGGATTCATCAGGATCGGGATGTCGAGCGGCGTCAGATAACGGTCCAGGCGGCGATATATGATCTTCTTGATCTCATCCCAGCCCCAGTCGCTTTGCCGGGGAATGCGGAAAGCCGGATGGTTCAGTACCAGCACCAGCGGCGCGCCGGGAGCCAGGACCTTGGCCGCTTCGCCGAACACGGCGCGGATATCCTTGATGTTCTGAATGGCCAGGACGCAGATGGCGCCGTCGAAGCGGCGGGCGCGCAGCGTTTCGGGCCAGCGTTGGGCGTCGCCGACCAGGAACTCGGCGCCGGGGATGCCACGGCGGCGCGCCTTTTCGACGAGCATCGGAGCGGCATCGAAGCCGACCACCCGGCTGCCGGCGGCGGCGATCTTCTGCGCCAGCGAGCCTTCGCCGCAGCCGATGTCGAGATAGGTCGCGCCGGCTTTTGGCGCCAATAATTTCAGGACGCCGGGAAAAACCACCTGCTCCTGATAAGTGTCCGGGCTTTCCAGATACGACGAATACCAGCGGGCGACGTTCTGCCAACCGGCCGGCTGGCCGGACGGCGGCCTTGTCGGGCCGAGCCGATCATCAGGTTTTCCGCGATGCGGACGGAACTTAGGCATATTCGGCCTCAGCATAGCTTAATTAACCACTGATGCCAATACTTGGCGGCGGAATAAAAAATACCGCCCGCGAAGTCGTGGGCGGTGAGACGGTCAGATCTTTTCCAGGGCGTACTTATCATTGCCGTTCACCGAGATCCGGATATGCGTGCCTTTGGGGTAAGGCATGCTCCATCGTCTGTAGACGATTTGGGAACGGCCGTCGCTGAAGAAAAAGATGGTCATTTCCACCTTGTGGTACTGGGTGGAGTGCACCATGGTACCCGAGCGCGTGGTGTACTCGTAAAAACCGTATTCAACGCGATCGAACTCGCCTTCGGCCAAGGTCTTCCATTGCTTGGACCTGGTTTCGGAGTCCTCAAGCATATGGATAAACAACGCGATGAGGACAATAACGACAAAGACAATTGCAAGGAATGTTTCCATCTCTACCGACTACTCCTGGTTAAAGGAACTAAGGAACGCCCCTATACAAACAAACGGCGCCAGGGATGTCAATAGGAAAAGCCGGCCGCGTCAGCCGTGACGACAAAAGCCGCCCCAGATGAGCGGCTTGATCCACGGACGGCACCGGTCATCCCTCGGCCTCTTCCAGCCGCCCGAACATCGAGGCGTCGACGCCGCGGTTGATCTTGCCGTCGGCCGTCTCCACGTCGATCTTCAGCGCCCGGGACGCGTACTGCATGAAACCCGGCCCGTACTCGGCCTCGAGCTCCGGCTGATTGGATCCGGTTATCTTGAATATAAGCGTTTCCGAGGACAGCGGGTGGCGGTACTTGATGGTCCGGCCGACGCGGAAACGGTCCACGGTCTTCGTCCGCAGTTGCTCGAGCCCGCCGAAATTGTTCTCGCCGCTCTTCAGCATGGTCGCTCCGATCGCCAGCGACTTGTTGAAATCCTTCAGGTCGTACAGCGTGCCGGCCAGCGCCACGATGCCGCCCTCACCGCTGGCCATGTCCTGAACCGGCTCGACCCGCAGCTTCTTGGTTTCCCGGTCCCAAAAAACGATCTCCATGCCCGGGGCCAGATGATACGGATTGACCAGTGCCTCGACCGCATCCGGATCTTTCTCAGCGCCGTAGCCTGCTGCCGCCGCCGAAACGAGGGCGTCATAATTGCGGCCCGAGGCGCCGGCAGTGTTCGAGTCGTTTTCGACGGCGGAGAAGATGGCGCCGGCCTTGAGCAGCGACCTGACCCCGGCTTCGCTCTTGTCCCCCAGCTTGTCGGCCAGCCTCCGGCATTCGCCGAGCAGCCGTTCCTGCCACACCGCCGACAGCTGCCAATTGCACAGTTCCAGTTCGGGCAGCAGACGGCCGAGGCTTTCGAGATAAGCCAGTTTTTCGCTTTTGTCCCATGACCCGATGTCTTCGGGGTGCAGCGTTTCGGCCAATTCCTTGCGCCATTTGTCGCTTAAAAGCACCGAGATGCTCTCCCACGGCTTCCTGGCTTCCTTAAAAGCCTCCGCTCCCTTGGTTGCGTCCTGCAAGAAATCCGGCAACCGCTTCTCCGCGGCTGTTTCCGGCGCTGGCGCGACTACGCCTTGTTCCGGTCGGAATTTTTCCATAATCGGGTCCGCTTTAGGTGATGCTAGACCTAATTCTATCAGCCCGGCCGCCTAAAGAAAAACCGCCCGCGAAATGCGGGCGGTCAGGACTGGAGATACAGAGCGAGCTGGGCGAACGCGGCGGCGAGACAGAGCAGGGTGAGCGCGGTCTGGAAAAGGCACCAGATCATGTGCTGATTCATCTAGCCCTGGGCCTTGCGGTAATTGACTACCGCGTAGAGGCCGTTGAAAGCCGCGAAAAAGACGTTAAAGCAGATCCAGATCAAGTGATCCATCAGGAACTCCCTTGCTCCCGTGCCGCCTGGCGGCACTGCTGCCGCTTCGCCAGCCGCGGCCGGACATAGAGATGCCACCAGCGGGTGACGATCAGAAAGAGGACCAGAGACCAGCCGATAGCGGCGACGACCGGCTGATACGGATTGGTGGCCGCGATCATGATCGGGATGAGAAAGGCTATGAAGATCATGAACCGCGCCGGCTCAGTGAGCCGGTCATAACGCTGGTACAGTCGCCAGAGCATGGGGACCTCCTTATCGAAAGAACGCGGTCATCCTGCTCTGCCTGAGGCGGTTTGTCAACCCGCGTGTCTAAAAATAAAACCGCCCGGTGTTGAGCGGGCGGCGAAGCTCAGATCTTCTCGATGCGATACTCGCCGAGGCCGTTGCGCATGATCCTGATGCGCGTCCCTTTGGGGTGGATCATGCTGATCCGCCAGTTCCCCAGCAGACGGGTCCGACCGTCATCGAAATGGATGACGGTGAAGGTCCGGCCATAGGCGGCATGATCGAAGATCCCCTCGTCCGCCTTTTCCCATTTCTCCGAATCATTGACGATGGCCCGGATGAACAGAACGATCAAGGCGAGAACGACGACGCCGATGATGACCCACACGACTGACATCTGTGACTCCTGGTTGAAGGAACGCTGATATCTAAATATGCGGGGTCGGGTTTGTCAACCGACCCGCCCCAAAAAATAATACCGCCCGCGAAAACGGGCGGCTGCATATCTGCCGAAGACGGACTACTCGTCAGGCGCGACCTTCCAGCGGATGCGGCGGATGCGCTCGCCGTCCCAATGGCCGCTGAAGCCCATGGCATTGTCGTGACACAGGCAGGTGACCACCAGTTCGCCCCCGTTATAAGGCACGGTGGTCAGGACGTCCTGATCCCGGTCGCGCTCGTCGCGGCAGGGCGTGGCGATGGGCTCGCCCGGCAGGATGGGCCCGCCGCAGTCGGCGCAGCGGATGATCCGCAGGCGCAGTTCGCGCAGCAGACATTCCGGACAGAGGTCGGACGAGCGCCGGTACCATTTACCCAGACGCAGTTCCTCGCCCCAGACCGTGAAATGGAACCGCACGGCGTCGCGGTGGCCGCACTCATACCGCTTCTTCAGGAACCAGCCTCTGACCACGCGGCACTCGCTGGCCGCGGGCGCCGCCGCCGGGCCGCGGTTCACGCTCTCGAACTCGGCAGGCTCGTGGACCATTCTCAGCACCATGATCTCCTCCTTGGAAAGAGCAACGATATCTTGCCTCTTTTCGGCGGATTGTCAACCGGCCTGCCTGCTAAATAAAACCGCCCGCGGGAGCGGGCGGCGTGAAGCGCGGCTACTTCTTCTGCTGGGCCGGCATGCCGATGCCGGGATACTCGGTCACCCTGTAGATGTTCTGCACCGGGAACTTGTGGATGACGTCATCCAAGAGGTGGATGCAGAACATGTCGCCGCGCTGGTAGGTGTCTCGCACCTTGTCGAACATCAGCGGCTGGGTCTGCCAGAGCAATTCGATGGTCACTTGCATGATGACCTCCTGCGATATCCGTTAAAGAACCGACATGCCGCAACTTTGGCGGCAAAACGACGAAAAGTCAACACGAACGCCGTTCAAGGCACGGCCTGCGGCCGATATTGACTTTTCCCGCCGGCGGCGGCAAAGTGACGGGTCAAGTTCTTTTCACCACAAAGGAGGCGCCATGAAGACCCGTGACCGAAACGGAGCCGCTTGGCGTGACGGCCTGATCACCATCGATCGGACCGACATCGACCCGCCCGGGTCGGATGCGGTCCTGCGGCAGATCGGACTTTTGGATGAACTGGAACACGAACTGGCCAAGACGGCGGAAGAAGAGCGGGTCATCGGCGCTTCTGTCGCCGCCCTGAACGACCTCCGGCGGGAGCTGGGGCTCGAAGCCGTCCGGCTGGATCCGGCCAACGTCCATATCATGACCGAAACCGAACTCTGGACGCGCTGGGGCAATTCCCGCGACGCCTTCGCCGGGCTCGGCCACGCTTTCGTGCCGAGGCGCTACCTGTTCGCTTGCACGGCGCAGAGCCTGACCCATGAACTGGTCCACCTGTCGGCGTACCGGGCCGTGATCGACCCGGCGCTTGCCGGCGACGAAGCCGTCCGGCTGATTCGCAGCGGCCTTTCGCGGACCGTCTATGCCGGGGGGCGGCTGCAAAAAATGTTCCTGGGCCTCGACGAAGGCGTCACCGAACTCATCGCCATCGAGGTCCGGCGCCGGCTCGTCGAACGATCGGGCTTGCTCGATGAGCGCACGTCCCGCTTGTTGCTCACCGACCATTCCTATCCGGCCCAGGTCCGATTGGCGACCGAGCTCATCAAACTGGCGGCCGGAGGCCGGGAGGAAGGGAGCGCGCGGCGGCTGCTGTTCGCCGACTACTTCGCCCATTCATCCAAGTTCCTGAAACGACTGGCCCGCGTCCGGCCGGGCGCTTCCAAGATGTTGCGGACGATGGACACGGGGACGGATACCCTGGTGGTGGCCGCGACCCTCGGCCTCGACCAAGCCGCGGCCTGCATCCGCTCCGCCCTGGCCTGGCGCCCCAAGCGCTGACGCCGACGTTCTTTTCCCGAAACAAAACCCGGGTCGATCGCGACCCGGGTTTTTCATTTCCGATCACCGTCGGACGGCGCCGCGGCGCGGCGGCCTATCTCAGCCCGTGGGCGTGAAAACACTCGATATACTTGCGGTCCACGTTCTCGATGTGGCTGACCAGCCAGTTGAACATGAAATTCATGGCTTCCAAAGCGACATTCTCGCCCTTGGCGTGGCGCTGCCGCAGTTCGCTAACTTTCAAGAAGAAAGCCTCATGGATGGCGCGGTGCTGTTCGGCCTCCTCATAATGGAACAGCGCGAAATATTTCTCTTCGGTCCCGAAATGGTAATGTGCGTAACCGTAGAGCTTGACCAGGATGGCGCCGGCGGCGCCGCGGTCCACCTTGGCGTCGGCAAAACCCTGCATCTCGGCCATGATCTCGATGAATTTCTTGTGCTGGTCGTCGATCTCCTTGATGTCGACGCTCATCGCCGGGGTCCAGGCGATCATAAAATGGTTCTTATGGTTTAGGACAGCGCTGACGCCAGTTTACCACAAACCGGCCCATCCTTGAATCGGCGCCCGGCCGGCGCCGTCAGGCGCGGCTGGGCGCGCGTCAGTCGTTCCCCAATTCCGACGAGTGCGCCTTGATGGAAGCAAGATAGCCGCCAAGCTCGCCGGCCGGCACCGGAGCCACGCCCGGGAAATCCTCGCGCAGCGGGTTGATCTTGGTCCCGTTCTTGACCATCTCGTAATGCAGATGCGGGCCGGTGGAGAAACCGGTCGAACCGACGAGCCCGATGGTCTTGCCCTGGCCGACCTGCTGGCCGGACCTGACCAGGATCTTCGACAGATGGCAGTAGTTGGTGGAATAGACGGCGTTGTGGCGGATGGTGACCTTGTTGCCGTAAGCCCCGCCCCAGCCGGCGAACACCACTTTGCCCTCGCCGACGGTGCGCACCGGCGTGCCGATCGGCGCGGCGTAGTCGACGGCCCGGTGTCCGGTGCTGACGTTGAAAGCGCTGACGTAACGCTGGCCGGTAGTGAAACCCGAGGAGATGTAACGGAACTCCGCCGGCGTCTTCAGGAAGACGCGCTGGACGGAATTCCCCTTCTCATCATAGTAGCCTTCGTGACCCGCGGCGTCCCGGTGGTAAAAAGCGTAATGCGGCCCGGCGTCATTGGAGTACTTGGCGGCCAGGACGCGGCCGGGCATGACGTAGCGCCCGTCAAGGTAGCGCTCTTCGAAGATCAACTTGAAGCGGTCGCCTTTGCGGACATCCAGCACGAAATCGATGGTCCACTGGAAGACGTCGGCCAGCTCGATGATGGCCCGTTCGTCGATGCCCTGCGCCAATCCGGCCTCGTACAGGGACGTGTCGATCTCGCCCTCGACCGTCCGGACCCGCGTCTCGTAGGGGATGGCCGAGCGTTCGGCGGCCCAGTCGCCGGCCGGATCCCGGCGGCTGACGCGCAAGACCTCTTCGGAATCGATCTGGTAGGCCAGGCTGCGCAAGCGGCCGCTGTCGCGGTCGAAGGTCAGGTCCAGCGTGCGGTCGGCGCGGATGCGCGACAAGTCATAGACGCCGGCCGCGGCGGCGAAGATGGCGCCGGCGTCGGCGTCATCCACGCCGGCCGTCTTCATGAGCGTGCCGTAGGCCGCGCCGGCGGCCACCGCCACCTGGCGCGTGACGTACGGATGCCGCTCAACGACGATGGCCGCGGCCTTGGCTCCCGCCGATCCGGCGGCCCGCAGCTGCCACAGCGAAAATACCGCTCCAGCGGCCGCAATCAGGACGGCGGCGGCAACGAAAGGCCATTTCGGGACCGGCGGCCGGGTAAATTTTTCCGCGTGAACGAAGCGCATGCCCTATACCCTGCCAATTGCGGGGGAATTTGTAAACTGGGGCGGCCCGGCCGACAGCGGACGGTACCGCCGCCGGACGCCGGATTTGAGCTTATCCGGCGCTTCTGCTAAATTGCGTCCAGCCCTTTGAAACACGGAGTGGAACATGCCAAAAAGAACCTTCGAGTTCCGCCGTCATTCCATCAAGGACGGCCCGCGCGGCGCGGCCATCGGCCCGCGCGGCTATGCCCTGGCCCGCCTCATCGGCTGTCAGGAGCTGCGCGGCCGCGGCTTCGACGGCTTCTTCGTCAGCAATTATTGGCGCACCGTCCAGACCATGGCGGCCTTCGCCGAAGGCGCCGAGGATTTCGAACTGAAACTCCAGCCGGAGATCGCCCCGATCTACCTGGAGTGGCCGGAGCTGCGCGGCCTGTGGCGGGCTTGCCGCCAGGCCGAACTGCGCGGCGGAGACCTGCTTCAGGCGGCGCTGCGCCACGACGAAGCCCTGACGCGGCGGGCGGCCAAAACCGTCGCCGACCGGTTCAAACAATGGGCCTGTTCGCTGGATGACGGGAAGAACTTCCTGGTCGTCGGCCATAGCCCTTATCTCGAACTGATCGTCCTGGGCTTGTTCGGTCTGGAATTGCCCTCGCTCGCGGAATGCCGGGGATTCAGGATCGTCTTTGACGGCCAGACCTTCGAACTCGAAACCGGCGCCGCCGGAGCGGACCCGGCCGGTTGCCGGGTCAAGCTGTTCCCATAAACGACCGCCGGGCCGGCCGCTGACCGCGACCGGAACCGGCAAGGCATGTCGGCCGCGACCGACGCGCCCAGGAGGATGATCCGTGGCCAAGACCAAAAAAGTCGATCTGGACGCCCCGCGCACGTTCTTTGATCCGCATCCCGGCTTTGCCGGCGCCGCCATCCCCATTCCCGGACCGGTGAAAAAAGCCGCGGACGCGCTCGACGGGCAGACGCTCTCCCTCAGGGAAGCGGTCGCCCGGCTGCGCGCCGCCGGCATCGGTTCCATCGAAGTAGTCCCGGAATTCGGCTACATCGGCCTGTGCCTCAAAGGCGGCGGCCGCGGCGCCGAACACTACTTCCGCGTCATCAGTTACCGCTGACTCAAAAAGGAGACGACAACGTCTCCTTTTCTTTATTTATAGAAAAACCGCGCGTCGCGCGGTTACGGTCGGGCGCCTTCCGGTTTGCCGTAGTAGAGCCAGCCGGCTTCCTCTTCACAGAAGCCGCCCGGACCGGAACCGGAGAGCACGATGCAGGCGTCGTGCGGTCCGACCTTAAGCAGCTTGACCTCCCGCCCCGCCGGGGTGCTCTTGGCGAAATAGACGTAGTCAGCGAAGGGCGTGCCGGCCCCGCCCAGGCGGCCCAGGCACTCGTCGAACAGATTCCGTAAATAGGCCCGTTCGCTCAACATGTCTTCGACCACTATCAGCCGCCAGTCGCGTTCCAGATCTTCCGTGTTCATGTTGCCTCCGATCGAAAGAACCTGGATACGTTGACACGCCGCCGCGACCGAGTCAAGCGGCGGTCGGGGGATCGCGGGAAACCCCGATAAAAAAGCGTTTATTTCGGACCGCGTTCCTCCCGGAACCAGTGCCGGGTGCAAACGACCGATACCAGCGCCATGATCAATATGATGACGGCCATGAAGAACAGCGTGGCCAGCAGATGGCGGTTGAAATAGGCGAGAACCTCGTCTTCGCTGACCTCGCCCAGGACCAGCCAGGGTCTGGCTGACGAGCAGATGGCGGTGCCGAGGACCGAACGGCCGTCCTTATCCGTGTATCTGCCGATGAAATTGCTGTTCTTCCGGAAACACGCCTGGATCGGCGGCAGATCAGCCACGGATTGATCGACCAGCGCGTTGGAGCCGGAGCTCTCGATCACCCTGCCGCTGTTATCGATCACCGACAGTTTCAAGGATTGATGAGGCAGATAGCTGTAACCGCCGAGAGCCAGGTCCTCCTTGATGAATTCCGCCAGGACCGCCCTCAGATCGGCGGTGGACACGTGGATCACCATGACGCCGATCGTCTCGCTGGTCGCCACCGACACCAGCGGGACGCTGGCGTTGAAAGCGGCTTCCGGGAATTCATTCCGGTCGTCGCTCAACGGATCGATCTCGCTGATGAAGACCTGGCCGTATTCGGCGGCGCGAGCCTTGCCGAAAGAGTACTCCCGTTCGAGCTCTTCGCCGGAATCGACATGGCCGACCCGATTCATGTCGGTCGAGATGATGATCTTGCCGTCGAGGTCAAAAATATCGGTCGTGATGATGTGCGGATCAAGCGCCATCTTGTACTTCATCAGATAATTCTTGCGCAACAGGTAATTGGCCAGGTCCTGGACCTCTTCCGGGGCGTTGCTCTGAATGATCGATTCGGCGGCGTCGCGGAGATGGCCGTCGGACGCCCAGTCGGCGATCCGGATCTTTTCGTCCTGAATATGGCTGTTGACCATTTCCTGGGCGCGCTTGGTCATGACGTCAAGGTGGGCGTAAAAGAAATTGTCGGCCGCGACCCGGTCGTTGATGCAGAAAATCAAGGCCAGGGCCATGAGCGGCAACACGCTGGCTGAGATCATTAATAAGGCGATCTTATTATTGATTCTCATAATGCGTTAATTATATCATATTTTATCACTATCACACACGTAAGGCGGACCTCCCCCGGCGGCAGACATCGGGGCATCGACGTCGAAGACCGGGAAATATTAAAATATCCGTCAGTTGACGGACCGTTCGGGAAAGGCGGCAAGAGCGGCGCGGTCAGCGAGAACCGTCGAAGACGCCGGATCTTTCGGGCGCGCTCACCCGCCCCGGATCGCGCTCATCGCCGACGACGAAATACTCGTAACCGCCGATCAACGCCGGCGTTGACAGCAGGTACCAGATGATCACGTCGTCGATCGGGAAGACGCGGCCGCACAACCGCGCCGGAAGAAGATATTCTCCCGGCCACCACCAGCTGCCGATGCACAGGGACACGAACTCGTAGACGAAATAGACGGCCGCGAAGAAAACCATGGGCCACACCGTCAGCCGGAGCAGTTTCGGCCGGCGCCGGAAGATCAGCGCGGCCGGGATGATCAGCATCAGCGCGCCGGTCCAGGCGTAATTCAGGCTGACCATCTGCGGGTTCCGGACGTAAAGACCGAATACCAGGACATCCAGCCCGAGGTACAGCCCCAAAAGCACCGGGAACCTTTTCGACAGCGGCCGGCGGCGGTCCCGGCCGATAAAGTATTCGTAAAATGAAAGTCCCCAGAAAAAATCGATGAAGGCGAACAGCAGGTTCTCGATGGGCATGATTCCCAGCGGCCGCGGCAGGACCGACTGGACGTCCCAGGCGTCGGCCAGCCGGCTCATCAGCTCGACCGGCGGAGCGAACAGCGACGTCGTGGCACGGCAAAAAACAGGATCC